>ENA-ORTY01000008-ORTY01000008.1-human-gut-metagenome-genome-assembly--contig:-NODE-8-length-246823-cov-21.488868_pt1 | contig 246823 bp, 214 predicted proteins | sample MGYA00241917_ERZ509198 | MGnify/ENA primary metagenome ERZ509198 (study PRJEB26280, sample SAMEA2338857) | human gut metagenome | biome: human gut; feature: human-associated habitat; material: faeces...
CTCAATTCCAAATTAATTAATTCAATTTTTTGTCTAAACTTTTGGGTTCACATCAATCATTGCGGTGAGTTTTTTATTGTAATTTATTTAGTTGTTTTGTAATTATTAAACTAATTCGCTTGCCAAAAAGTCAAGTTCAGCGTCGTTTTTCTCGCTTAAAGCCGATTTGATAGATACGGTGGTGGTGCAAAAATCAATATTTTTACATTTTTCTAGCATCTCTTTCATAATCTTTCCGCTTTGAGCAGCCCAACTGCCGTTTTCGATAAAGCCGACTTTTCTATTTTGATAATTTTTAGATACGATATGAGAGATAAACTCCTTCATTATAGGGAAAACGTCCATATCGGTAGTAGGGGAGGCAAGAACGAGTTTGCCGTACTTGAAGGCGTCCTCTACGTTTTCTGCCATATCACTACGAGCAAGGTCGGATATAGCGACTCTAACTCCTAATTTTTCAAGTTTATCTTTTAGCAAGTACGCAGCCTTTTTCGTGTTGCCGTAAATAGATGCGTAGGCGATAAATACACCGTCCACTTCTACCGAATAACTGCTCCAAATATCGTATAAGTTTAGATAGTATTCAATATTTTCCGTTAGGCTAGGTCCATGCAAACCAAGTATAATATTTATTTTGAAGTTTGCAAGTTTTTTAAGCACTGCTTGAACTTGCACGCCGTATTTTCCAACTATATTAAAGTAGTATCTTCTTGCTTCGCAAGCCCAATCTTCCTTGTAGTCGTAAGCACCGAATTTTCCAAATGCGTCGGCAGAGAACAAAACTTTTTCGGTTAGTTCGTAGGTCATCATAACTTCCGGCCAATGCACCATAGGGGCAAATACGAACTTAAATTCGTGCGAGCCACAGGTAAGCGTGTCGCCGTCTTTTACTATTATTGCTCTATTAGTGTAATCTACGCCGTAAAATTGTTTTATAAGAGCAATAGCCTTAGCGTTAAGCACAATGGTCAAGTTTGGATATTTGTCCATTATAGCGGTAATACTGCTCGAATGGTCGGGCTCTACGTGAGATATAACTAAGTAGTCAAGGCTTTTTCCCGAAAGCACTGTTTCAACGTTCTTTTCCCACTCTTCTTTAAGAGAGGAATCCACCCCGTCAAAAAGTACGTTTTTTTCGTCTAGTACCAAATACGAATTGTACGCCATACCGTTTGGCACGATATATTGTCCTTCAAAAAGATCCACGTCATAACTGCTTGAACCAACGTTATAAATATAATCGGTAATTTTATTCATAATGCCTCCTAGTATAATACAATAATATATTAAAATAAATTTTGAAAAAAGTAAACTACAATACGATAATTTACGTTTAAGTTTGGCTAAATTGCAAATACTTTACCTAGGAGGAAAATATGGAACTAATTAAAAGCAAAACTTACGTTAATTTAGCAAAGACGTTTGCAGGCGAGTGCCAAGCAAGAACGAGATACGAATTTATGGAGTACGGAGCAAGAAAGGAAGGCTACAAGGCGATTGCCGAGATGATTGATACCGTTGCATATAACGAGTTTAACCACGCAAGAATGGCTTATACCTATTTGCAAGAGGCGTCTAAGGATAGTATTGAAAATATTGATATATGCTCGGGCTATCCGTTTAAGGAGAAATGGGATTTACTTGAAAATCTAAAACTTGCTGCCGAGGACGAAAAAATCGAGGCGGAAAGAGTATATCCCGAATACGCTGAAACGGCAAAACAAGAAGGCTTTACGAAAATTCAAAAGTTTTACGAAAATTTAGTGCAAGTGGAAACTTGCCATAGCAAACTATTTAGCCAATTATACGAGCAAATGAAAAACAAAACGCTTTACGAAAAAGAAATGCCTGTAAAATGGAAATGTGCATCTTGTGGATACGAGGCAACCGGTAAAAAGGCGTGGGATACCTGCCCGTTATGTAACGAGCCACAAGGAACGATAATGGTAAAAATAGAGGACGAAAACTAAGATTAAATATTAAAAACGTTAGTAAACAAAGGGGCTTCGAGCCTCTTTTTTTATTACGAATAGTGATGATCCATATAAACCTAATAGGAATTAAAAATAAAATTACAGAAAAATATTTGGAAAAGGTTGTAAGTTGGTTTTAATTTTGATAAAATTAGTTTATTAAGGAGTAGTATGAATATTATAGAGATTGAAAACCTTACTAAAAGTTACGGCGACGTAAAGGCTGTAAACGGAGTAAGTTTTAGCGTGAAAGATGGCAGTTTATTTGCTTTTTTAGGTGTGAACGGAGCGGGAAAAAGCACCACGATAAACGTGCTTTGTTCGTTGATAAAAAAAGACGGCGGGAAAGTGATAATAGACGGAATGGACTTAGATAAAGACGGGGATAAAATAAAAGGGAAAATAGGCGTAGTGTTCCAAAACGGCGTGCTAGACGAAACGCTTACCGTAAAAGATAACCTTACCGTTAGGGCAAGTTATTACGGGCTGTACGGCGCAGAGTGGAAAAAACGATTAAAAGAAATAAGCGCAAAACTAAACCTTGACGATATACTGTCTAGACCGTACGCAAAACTTAGCGGTGGACAAAAAAGACGGGTGGACATAGCAAGGGGAATAATACATAATCCTAAAATATTGTTTCTAGACGAGCCTACTACGGGGCTTGACCCAAAAACTAGGCAAATGATTTGGGGCGTAGCGTACTCGTTGATGAAAGAAGGTACTACCATTTTCCTTACTACGCACTATATGGAAGAGGCTGACGCTGCCGACGACGTGGTAATTATCGACAAAGGCAAGGTGATAGCAACGGGTACGCCTCAAAGCCTGAAAGCAAGATTTTCGGGGGAATATATCAAGATTTACGGGGAGAAATCGCAAAAACTTGACGATATTACCGCTAGTTGCGATTCTATTTACGAAAAAGGGTACTACAAATTAAAAATGAAAAGCACCGAAGAAGCAAAAAATTTTATTACTAAAAACACCGATTTAATTAGCGATTTTGAAGTGATAAAAGGCAATATGGACGACGTATTTTTGAGTGCAACGGGTAGACAACGTGAAGAGGTGGTAGAATGAACAAAACAATAAAGGCTGACGTATACGCTACCTTACAACTTGTAAAAAGGGATATGAAAATATTTCTAAAAGACAAGGCGACCGTGTTTTTTAGTTTGTTATCACCGCTTATCGTGTTTATGCTGTACGTGCTGTTTCTAAAAGATTTGCAATACGATACAATTAGAAATACGCTACAAGGAATAAACGTTGCAAGTAATCTGCTTGAAGGGTTTGTTGATAATTGGATGATTGGCGGTGTGCTTGCAGTTGGGTGTGTTTCGGTGTCTTTGTCGGCAAATGCTATTATGGTAGCAGATAAAACGAAAGGCATACTTGCCGATAGCATTGCTTCGCCTATAAAACGCTCGGTGGTAAAACTAAGTTACTACATATTTAACTTTATAGTTACGGTTACGATAATGTTTTTAGTAATGGTAGTATGTTTTATATACCTTGCTGCAAGCGGTGGTTTTAGAATGACGGTAGCAAACGTATTTGCTTTGATTGGTACGCTACTTTTATCAGCGGCGTCTGCAACTTTCGTCACCGTGTTTATTACCGACTTTTTCAAAACGGAAGCAGCACTAGGCGCATTTAACGGTGTAATGAGTGCAATGATAGGTTTTATTATAGGCGCTTATATGCCTATGAACGCATTACCGACGGCTTTTCAATATATTTCGGCGCTGTTCCCTGCTACGCACTCGGCTTGTATGTTTAGGCAGTTTTTAATGACGGAAACCTTAAACGAAATTGCAACGCAAGTGCCCGTTAGTCAACTAATAGACGGGCTAAAAGAGGGCTATTCTATGAACTTGAACTTCTTTGGCACAATAATTAACGCTGATATGATGACGGTATTTATAGTGTGCGTTACGGCGACGTTCGTGGTTTTGAACGGGGCATTTTATAAGTATAACAACAATTTTATGGATAGAAAAAAGATAATGAAAAAAAGAAAGCGTAGCTAAACGAATTATGCTAACTAAATACGCTATTTTCTCGTTATCGTTAACGCTAATTAAAAAATAAAGAGACCGCAAGGTCTCTTATTTACTAGGTTTTTTAATTGTATCGTATAGCCTTAATATAATAATTTTGTTACTTAAACATTTTTTGTATTGCCTTAAATACTAGTCCGTTTACCTTTTTTTCTCCGTTTGTCGTGTCCATTACGCTATTGTGGATTGCTTGCTCGGTAAGGTCTGGGATAATAGCCGTTAGCATATTAAATTCTATTTTCTTCTCGCCCGACGCCATACAAAACATAGCGTCACCGTCAAACAAAGTGTGCGACGGAGAAAAAGCCTTTGCATAGCCATCGTGCGCTAAGGAACATAAAATATGGCATTCACGCTTCGTTAGGTCGGCGTTAGTAATAATGCAACCTATCGTGGTATTAGATTTAGTAGGGCAAGTGCCTAACGTAAATAGGCGTTTTACGTCTGCGTACTCGCCGTTTTCAAGTTTTGCTCCGGCAATTATTTTGCCGTCTTTAACTACGTCTCCAAGTGCGTTTACAACGGTGATAACGGCAATTTCAATATCGTTTAATTTCAAAGTGGCTATGCCTAGTCTTGTTTTTATGGCGTAGTCAATACCAAGCGCTTTGCTTATCGTTGCGCCCGTTGCACCACCAATTACCCCACTTTCAAAGTTGTTTGCTTTTGCGTTTTTTGCGGCAATATAGCCTGCGTTTTTGTCGGGATAAGCGAAGTTTTTGTACTCCAAATCGTAAATAGATGCACCAACAACGATAGGCACTCTAAATTTGCCCGTGTCGTAGCCGATATCGTTTTCACGTAGATAATCTACGACGCCACAGTCGGATTCTAGCCCGAAAGCGCTACCGCCCGATAAAACTATGGCGTTTACTTTTTGCACCGTTTTATCTACGGATAATAAGTCCGTTTCCCTAGTTGCAGGGGAATAGCCACGCACTTCAACGCTACATACTGCGCTAGTTGACGGTAGTATTACCGTTACGCCCGTTCCGTTTTCTTCGTCGGTGTAATGACCTATTTTATAAAAATCTAACATAATTACCTCTTTTTTATTATACTACTTAATTTGGTGGCTAGTTTAATTTTTGCAATAATTCTTTTACGCTTTCCTTTTTTACGGGGTGAACGTAGTTCGGGCATAGTTCGCTTAGTGGCTCTAAAACGAAGCATCTTAAATGCATTTCGGGGTGTGGAATTATTAGGTCGTCGCTGTAATATACCTCGTCGCCGTAGAAAATAATATCAGCATCAAAGGTTCTTTCGCCCCATTTGCGTGTTTTTATTCTTCCTGCATCTAATTCTAATTTTTTACAAAAACCAAGCAATTCGTTTTTGGAAAAAATGGTATCTAATTCCATAACGCCGTTTAGAAAATTAGGTTGGTCGGTTACTCCGAACGGCTCGGTTTCTATTATAGACGATACTTTACGTAGCCTTATTTCAGGGCAGTTTTTCGTAGTGCTAATTGCGTTTTCGATATATTGTTTTCTATCGCCAAGGTTGCTGCCAAACGCAACGTAAGCCCTTGTCCAAGCCTTTTTTACGGTGGTTTTTACGTTTTCAAATTTTAATTTAATAGGTGCGTTAGGCTTGTTTACCGTCAAAGTAACGCTTTGCATATTAAACTTTGTAAGTAGGTTGGTTGCAAGGTCGCTTGCAAGCTTTTCGATAATGTCGTAGTTACGTTTCGTGGTAAAGTCGTATATTTCTTCCGCCACTTTCCCGTAATCGACCGTGCACGATATATCGTCGTTTTTTGGCTCGTCTACTAGGTACGTAACGTCGATATAGAATACTTGTCCGTTTTCCTTTTCAAAATCGTATAGGCCGTGGTTTGCGAAAATTTCTAATTTTTCTATCGTTATTTCGTCCATTTTTTACCTTCTAAAATTGAGTTAGTTATTTTGATTGCTTCTAGGTTTGCCTTTACGTTGTGCACTCTTATAAATTTTGCACCTTTTAGTATGCCGATAGTCGTGGTGATTGCCGTTGCTAAGTCTCTGTCGTGAGGTGGCACGTCAAGGGTAAGACCAAGCACGGATTTACGGCTAGTTGCCACCATTTGTGGAAGTCCAAATTGATTAAGTAGTTCTAAATTGTTTAATAGTAGTAGGTTTTGCTCGTAAGTTTTTTGAAAGCCTATTCCTGCGTCTACTATTATTTTGTTTTCATCTATTCCGTGCTTTTTAGCTATATCCAAACTTTCTTTTACGTCGCTGACTACGTCCGTTAGAAAATCGGTATAGTCGGGCTGTTTTCTATTGTGCATAAGGATATAAGTAACGCCGAAGTCTTTTACAATATCCGCCATACTTTCGTCGTACTTTAAGCCCCAAATATCGTTAATAATATCAATCTTGCCCTTAAACGCTTTTGCTACTTCGGGCTTGTAGGTGTCTAGCGATATTACGGTATTGAAGTTCTCCCTTACTTTTTCTATTACTTTATACACTCTATCTATTTCTTCTTGCGCCGATATTTTTACGTGGTTTGGCCTTGTGGATTCTCCACCTATATCTATTATATCTGCGCCCTCTTTAATCATTTGTTCTACGCAAAATAGTGCGTCGTCTAGGCTGTAATGTTCGCCTCCGTCCGAAAAAGAATCTGGGGTTACGTTAAGTATGCCCATAATATACGGGGCTTTGTTTTCTAGGTCAAAATTCTTTCCACCGATAATCATTTATAGTACTCCTTATTTTTTAGTTTGCTATCCCAATAGCAATCGTTTTTAGCTCGGCAATTATAGCATTGCCTACTGCGTTTGTCGGCAAAATACAACAGAGAAGATAGGTCGTCCTCGTTTTCTTGTCGGTGCTGTGATATTGCTTTTGTAATTTGTAATATTTCCTTTTCGTCAAACTTGCACTCGTTAAGAATTTTTTTCGAGATTATCACGCCTGCTTGTTCGTGGCTAAGCCCACCGTTATATTCGTCTAGCCTGCCAAGGTCGTGTAATAGTGCGGTAGCAACTATTACGTCGCTTGTAAAACGCTTGCTTTTCTCGTTTTCTAGTAGCATTATTCTTGCCGTTTCCACAAGGTGATATAAGTCGTGTTTGCAAAAAAATCTATTTTTTTCTAATTCTTCTATTTGACCTAAATAGGACTTAAAAGTGCTATTTTGAAGTATAAACTCGGTTTTCATACTATTTAATCATATTTAATACTTTGTTTTGCATAGCGTCGTTATCCTTGAATACTCCAAGTGACGTAATAGAAATGGTGGTTGAGCCCATCTTTTTAATGCCCCTAGACGTCATACAGGTATGCGTTGCTTCTATCACAACCATTACGCCGATAGCGTCTAAATTGGTCATAACGGCTTCGGCAATTTGATTGCCAAGTTGCTCTTGTAGTTGCAATCTTTTTGCAAAGGTTTCCACCGTGCGTGCTAGTTTTGATAGTCCAACTACCTTGTTTTTAGGTACGTAAGCGATTGCAACTTTTCCAAAAAACGGCATTAAATGGTGTTCGCAAGTAGAGGAAAAGGTAATGTCTTTTTCCACTACTATATCGCCGGATTTCACGTTAAAAACTTTGTTTAGGTGCGTGCTAGCGTCTTCGTTATAGCCTGCCGTTAGTTCTTCTACGGCGTTAGCGACTCTTGTAGGCGTATCCACAAGCCCTTCTCTATTTACGTCTTCGCCGATTGCCTCCAAAATCATAGTTACTGCCTTTTCAATTTTTTGCTTATCTATCATATTTGCCTCCCGCTATCTTCTTAAATTCGTTTAGGTGGGATAGCGAACCAAAAATTATTATTAAAGTATTTTCTTTTGCGTTGGTAGTTGCTAGCGTAAGCGCATCTAACGGAGTAGGTGCATAGCAAACGTTTTGGTTGTATTTTTTTACGACGTTAAGTAAGTCTTTTCCACCTAGGCTACGTTTATTGTTCCAATCGAACGTAACCACGCTATTAGCGTACGGCACGGTTTTATTTATTACGTTTTCGTAGTCCTTGTCCTTAAATATTCCAACTACAAGTCGCAAATCGTATTTAGTACGGTTATTTGTAATAAATTCGCTAAGGAAGGTTGCAGCGTTTGGGTTGTGCGCCCCGTCTAGTATTATAGGTGGAGAAGTTTCCAAAACTTCAAATCTTCCGTTTATTTTTGCCTCTTCTACGCCTTTTTTTATAGTATTTACGGGCAAATCGTACCCGAGAGTAGATAAAACGCCTAGTGTTTCTAGTGCGATAGGTAGGTTTACGTCTTGGTAACTACCAATCATTTTAGTTACGTATTTGCCGTTATATTCTATTTCTCTTTTTAATCCTTGCGTTTTGCCGTTAGCAACCTTAGCAAATATCAAATTGCAGTTTTTTTCTTTTGCCACTCTTGTAAACGCTTGAATATTTTTGTTTTTAACGGTGGTAATTATCGTGGTGTCGTTTCTTACTACGCCTAGTTTATTTTCAGCTATTTCTTCAAGAGTATTGCCTAATATTGTAGTGTGGTCGTAGTCTACCGTAGTTATTACCGATAAAAGATTGGTTTTTTCCACGTTTGTTGCGTCCAGCGTTCCACCAAGCCCACACTCGACGATAGCAACGTCCACCTTTTCTTTTGCCATTACGTAATAAAATAAGGCGACTTCCACCATAAACGAAGTAAGCCCAAGCCCTATTTGTTCCATATAGTATAGGCAAGGATATATTTCGTTAAAGTACTTTGCATACGCAGTGGTAGATATGTTTTCGTCGTTTATTTTTATTATTTCGGTGTAGTTAAAAACGGCAGGGGAATTAAATACGCCTACCTTGTATTTTTGGCTTAAAACCTTTGACAAATAGGTAGAGACAGAGCCCTTTCCGTTCGTCCCTGCTAAGTGTATTATTTTAATTTCGTCTTGTGGATTGCCCATAACCTTTAATAATCTTTTTATTGGTTTTAGAGTAAAATCGCTACCTTTTACGTGAAGATTATTTATAAAGGACACGGCGGTTTGAAAATCAAACATAAGCCCTCCCAACAATTTGGAAGGTCTCGCTTTAAGAGAAGAAGCTGGAGCGAATATTGTACCGCAAACATAAGTTTTTCGCCCAGAGGCACTCCACGTCCTACTGATACTTAACGCACAATAATCTAATCTTCCAAATGAATTATATTAAATTACTACAATTATACTACCTTTTAACGCTAATAGCAAAGGATTTAAGGTAAAAAGAGGAAACTCCCCACATACTAAAAAAGGATAACAAAAACGCTATCCTTTATTTTTAGTGCAAACTATTTTAATATAAAGCTTTAAGTATTCTATCTTAATCTAATCCAAGCCTTTTATTCAAATCGTCAAAATCAATAACCCATAAGTCGCTTTCTAGTTTTACGGATATTTCAGAAATAAAGCGGTCAGCCATTTCATTTCTTTCTTTATCTGGATAATTATAAGTTTTTTCGTTGCCGTTTTTATCTACCATAAGAGATTCGTAATCAAAAGCGATTGCAACAAATTCTGCTAGTATATCGGCATTTATTTTAGATATATCAGTATCTTTTAATAGATATTTTTTTATAAATTCAACTGATTCGTTTGAAAGCCTAAAAACAGTAACTTCTTTGTTTTTTTTCTTCAATCGTATGTTCCTCCTATTTAAAATTTTTATAAACTTGTTTTCTTGCTCGTGGTGTGTTATGAAATTTGTTAATGCTTTTTACTACGTTAGTTTTATGTACAATATGTGTTATTGTTCTATTTTTATTATTAATTCTATCATATTGTTTTGTTCCATCTTGATAATAATAGTTTTTTGAGTTTAGACTTTTTTTGCTTAAAAGATTGGTAAGTAAATCTTTTTTCTTTAAGTTTCTGGATATGTCAACAGTCCGATTTTGAGCGTGAGAAGAAATAAGATATTTCCCAACTTTCACCTGTTTTGTATCTTTTTTTGCCATTTCTTTTTTGGGCTTAAATATAAAACTAATGATACTCATATAATATCACCTCCTTTTTTAGTAGTCAATAATGAGTTTGCGCAAAGTTCTTTATAAATAAATTATAACAAGCAAAAATATATAGTACAAGTGAAAAGTGTCTACCTTGTTTTGCGGTACAAGGTAGACAAAATATATATAATAATGAGATATTTATTGATTTTCAAGTAGACAAGTTGTATAATATTGGAAAAGGAGAATGCGATATGCCTGATAAAATTAAGGTAAAAGTGTCGTCTTTTGTGGCAAATGTATTAGAAAATGATGCTTTATGTTTTGGTTTTATTAAAAATGATAAGTCTAATAAAAATGCTTTGCTTAATAAACTTATTCCTACGCTTGTAGAAGTGAGAAAAGCAAGGCGTAATGAAATTGAAAGCATATTAAAGAATGAATACAATAGAAAGGATAGCGAAAATATATATAATGCGGTAAATACTGTAATTGATAAAGTGTACTTCAATGATGCTGAATTGAATTCTTTGGAAGAATATATTTGGATAAGACCATCTAAAGAAAATATGATAGTATTTGATGAGATAGAAACAAGTGAAACTTTAATAACGGCACAAGAGATACCGGTTTATATTCGTGGGTTATTAAACGAATATTCCCGTTTTCCACAGTACAAAAGAGAAATGCTTGTTTTTGATAGAGAATTAGATGTTTTTGATAGTGCCTGTTTTACTCGTCAAATATTACATTTTAAGAATAAAGAAAATCAAAAGAGATATAAAGCGTTTGCGTTTAACTATTATTATGGATATTTGTACAATCAGACGAATTATTGTGTAATTTACGATATAAATGAGTGTAAAATTAGAGCAGTCCCGTTATGCGAAATACAAGATATATATATGATAAAACAACGATACCAACCGAGTGATAAATTATTAAATTTGTTGCAAAATTATGTTGATGATTGTAATTTTGAAGAAGAAATAAGCGTGGGGGTGGAATAAATGTTTTTTAATAAAGAAAAAAAGAAAAGCAATTACGTAAAAGCAAAGACACCAGAGGCACGAAGAAAACAAAAGCAAGCGATAGCAGCATATTATGCGAAAAAGAAAACTAAAACAAAAAATGGCAATTAAAAAATCTGCAATAGACGTATTGCAGAATTTTTAATTTGTTGAAAACGTAATTGAAGTTTAGAGCCTAATAGATTATTTTACGCTAAGAAACTCTTTTATTAGGTCAGAGCCAACGGGGATAAAGTAGCCCGTTTTTTCGGCGTCCTTTTCGCTGTAACTTTCGTTAGCGCCTAAGTCCTTGGTGCTAGAATATATCATAAACGGCACGGGTTCTTTTGCGTGTGTTTTGGTTGCGATAGGCGTAGGGTGGTCGGGTAAAACCATAATTGCAAAGTCCTCTTTTGCCTTAGTCAGCCCGTTAAACAGCGTGCCTACGATATTTTGGTCAATTTGTTCTATTGCGTTTATTTTTGCTTTTACGTTGCCTTGGTGTCCGCTTTCGTCGGGTGCTTCGATATGAACGTAAACGAAATCGTTGCCGTCAAGTAGCGCTTTAAGTGCAGTCTCGCCCTTTCCTAAGAAATTAGTTACGACGCCACCCGTTGCCCCTTCCACTTCGTACAATTTAAGCCCTGCGGAAATGGCTATACCTTTAAGTAGATCCACGGCGCAAACCATAGCGCCTTTTTTGCCAAATTTTTGTTCGAAATTGTCTAAAAGAGGTTTAGTGCCTTCGCCCCATAGCCAAATAGAGTTTGCAGGGTTCTTGCCTTCTTTTATTCTTTTTAGGTTTACAGGGTGGTCCTTTAATAGTTCGTATGACTTTTCTTGTAGCGCTCTATAAAACTCGGCGTCTTTGTCCTTAGGTAGATACTCAGATATTACTTTGCCCGATATGTCGTGTGGTGGAGTAAAGTCCGTACCCGTTGTGGTATGTTTTACTATTAGGCAATGTCTGTAACTAATGCCCGAATAAAAATGAAAATCCTCAGTGCCTAAGTTTGCCTCCACGTACTTAATTAGTTCGTCGGCTTCTTTCGTGGATATTTCACCTGCGCTGTAATCAACCATAGTTTTGTCTTGGTAATTTTTCTCGTTAGACAAAGTAACTAGGTTGCAACGAATAGCAATGTCGTCGTCTGCCATTTTTATGCCTAGGCTAACTGCTTCTAGTGGCGAACGTCCCGTGTAATACTTTTCGGGTGCATAACCTAAAACCGATAGGTTAGCAGTGTCGCTTGCCGGCTTAAATCCTTCGGGAATGGTTTTTACCATGCCTTCCTTGGCTGTTTTTGCTAGTAAATCCATATACGGTTTGTTGCTTACTTCAAGCGGAGTTTTGTCTCCTAGTTCGGCAAGCGGTCTATCCGCCATACCGTCACCTAAAATCAATGCGTATTTCATAATATCTCCTTAATATAATGGTATTATCAACTTAAAAAAAAGTCAATAAAAAAAGTATTGTATAAAAAGAAATAATAGTATATAATTACTTAATACGGAGGTAATGGCATTTTTGCTAACTGAAAATATGGACAATAAGAAAAAGAGTAAAAAATATCGTTTTGGCTATTACAATACGTTATACAAAGCGTTAGTTATTAAATTCAAAAGAAGATATAAGCCGATAATAGACAAGGAGGCGTTGCAGTCGCTAGATAGACCGTGCTTAATATTCTGCAACCACGGTTCTATTTTCGATTTCATTTTGGCAGGGGCGGTAATTTTGCCTAAAAAGGCAGTATTCGTAACGACTAGGCGTACGATGTTCAAAATACCTTTTAATTGGGTGGTAAATAAAGCCCCGCATATTCTACGAGACCAATTTAGCGCAGACGTAAAAAGTATTATCGAAATGCGTGATGCGTTAAAGCAAGGCTACAACGTTGTGCTTTACCCAGAGGGCAAAGTGTCTACGTGTGGCGTAACTAACCATATTCCAAAGGCTACGGGTAAACTTGTAAAACTATTCAAAGTGCCTGTGGTTACTATTTTAAGTAAAGGGAATTGGGCGGTTAAACCGTCGTGGGCAAGTCACCTTAGAGACGGGCGTGTAGAATTAACTAGCAAACTAATTCTTGACGAAGAACAAATTGAAAAGATGTCGCAAGAAGAGTTGCAGCAGGTGATTGAAAAGGAACTTAGTTACAACGAAAATCTTTACCAGATTGAAAATAACTACGAGTTTAGAGGTTTGCATTTTGCAGAGGGGCTAGAAAAAGTATTGTACAAATGTCCCGTTTGCCAAAAGGAATTTTGCATGACCACGAAGGATTTTGATATCACTTGTACGAATTGTGGTTTTACCGCAAAATATAATCGCAACGGGAAAATAACTTCTAGCGAAGAGAATTTTAACTTTGATAGGATAGATTTGTGGTACGACTACGAAAAGGAAAGCCTTAGAAAAGAATTAGAAAGCGACGACTTTAAGATAGTAGGCAGGGTAAGTTGCGAAGTTGCCAACGAGAAAAAGGCAAAGTACGACGTAATTGGCGAAGGCGACTTGATTATGGATAAAAACGCCATAAAATTCGTGCCTGATAATAACGGCGAACCTTTAACTTATAAGATAGACAAAGTGGAAAGTATCCCGTTTACCGTCGGCGTACAAATATACCTAATAATCGACGGTAAAAACTACGAGTTTACTTTTACCGATAAACTAATGAGCACCAAATACAATATGGCAGTTGAACTGCTATCAGAGGGAAGAGATGTTGAGAAGAAAAAAAGAAAAGGCAGAGGTTAAACCGGAATTAAGATTTTACGCGCTTCAAATAGGCGACGTAAAGCCTAAGGGCTGGTTAAAAGACCAAATGGACGCATTCGTTAGTAATTTTATTGCTGAAACTAATTCGTCGTGGAGCAAAGTGAATAATACGCTGTGGACGGGTGGAAAAGGCGACTACGGATACGAGGGATTAAGTTACGTAAACGGTGTTTTGAAGCTTGCTTATCAAATGGATAACGTAGACCTAAAAAGGCGTTTCAAACCGTGGATAGACGGCATTATGGCTACGGGAAAACCTAACGGCGATTTTGGTAAAGAAGAGGATAGCGATTGGCTTTACAAGATTTACGCTATTAGACTTATTGCTACCTATTACGAACTTACAACCGACAAAACTGCCTACGAATTTATTTTCAAATTTCTAAAATATCAGTATAACGAGATAGACTTAATGCCGTTTAGTATTAACGCAATGGCAAGTTTATACGTCGAAATTGAACTATTAAACACGCTTTTTGATATTACAGGCAAAGAATTCTTTTTGGAGATGAAACAAAAATTAGCAAGGTACGGCTATGATTTTAGAAGTTATTTTACGTCGTTACCGTACACTAGCGAAACGCAAAAATATCTATCGAAAAGAACGGCATATTTTAAGGCGAACCAAATAAAAAAACAGCAAACGGTGGAAGACCTAGCAAAAGTGGAAAAGACTTTGTCCGAAAACCGAGATAAAAAAGTGCAAAAGTACGTATTGTCGCACGGCAGAGTCGTTGGTGGGAACTTGTCTATTATGATGGAGATGGCAAAACATACTAACGACGACGAGAGAGAACTGACGAAAAATTTCGTAAAAACGTTGTACCAACATCACGGTTTAGTAAACGGCTGTTTTAGTAGCGACGACCATCTTGACGGTAGAGATGCGGACGTTGGATACAGTTTGTCTACGGCAATTTTGACGCTGAAATCAATGCTAGACCTTGAAAGATTATCGGCTGACTCATATTACACGAATTATGCCGACGATATATTCTATAACGCAGTGCTAGGTGGAATTAGCGAGGATTACTCGAAGGTGCAAACGGTGGCGTCGTGCAATCAAATAGGACTAAACGAGTATTATTCATACAAAGCAAAAGACAACTGTTTTGCTAAAAAAGTTGGCGACGAACTAACTTCCGTAGTAAGTGATGCGTTTAGCGAATTTACCGATAGCCTAGCGTATTTAACTGACGACGGCTTTGCGTTTTGCCACTATGCTCCTTGCGTAATTAGTAGTGAGTACGACGGAGTAAACGTAGAGATAGAGGAGGAAACGAGTTATCCGTTCGATGGTAACGTAACGCTGAAAATTAACGAACTAAGCGACAATAAAGAAATGACGTTTAGGCTGATTGTGCCAAAATATACTACTATTTCCGTACTTGTAAACGGCAACGAAGTGGCAAAAGGCGTTAATGGATTTGTAAATATTAAAAAGGTGTTCCAAAGAGGCGACGTTATCACCGTTAAAGTAAATAATTCGCTTAGGGCAGTGTTTAACGACGACGGCAGTATGAGTTTTAGAATGGGTGGTCTAATTTTGTGTAACCATATATCTTCTAACCTTATTACCGATAAAAAAGGATTAGACAGTGCAGAGTGCAGGGAAGATTACAGAAAAGCGCCTATTATAAAGGATAAAAGATTAGAGATAAAAGAGATAAGAAAATCACTAAGTAAATATCCGTTTTCTATGAAAAATCCAGGCGTAAAAGTAAAACTAAAAGCCGACTACGTAACGAATTGGTCGAAGGACGTTTTGGCTTATGCTAAATTACCTAGAACGGCAAAATTCTCGGGTAACGAGGACGAAATAACGCTTGTTCCGTATGCCTCAACGATAAATAGAATTAGTCAATTTCCATACAAAGTGGTGGAAACGAAAAGCAAATAATAAAAAACGAATTAGCCGACTACGGTCGGCTTTTTTTGTGCTGAATATATAGTAAATACTGACAAATATTAAAATGAATTATATTTTACGTTGGTAGTTTATTTGCCGCAATACGCCGTATTTTAATTAAAATTGAAGTAGAATTTTGCGTTGTAAAAAACGCTCGTTTGTCTTAAAACAAAATCCACGAATTAAATATACTTTTGCTTACAATCATAAGTACTATTGCAAAGAAAATTTGTGGAATAAAGTAAAAATACAGGGCGTGTCTACCTACGAAATTGACGGGCTTTGTAACAATGCAATTAAACTTTTCAAGGTAACTTTTTTTGCCCTTATAAAATACTTTGCCTATAACTACGCCAACTAGGAAAACGGCAAAATGTGGGAATAGTGGGAAGAAGTCCCCTGGTGAATAAAATTCGTAGTAAACTGCCCATTCTCTAACGAATATCGAGCAAATAGGCGACGACGGCAATATTGCTCCAATCGTTGCGTAATAATTGATAAGAACTAGCGTTATGGAAAGTAAAGTAGCAACGGGCAATAGGATTTTGTCGTTACTATTTGCTAGTCTATTTATAAATTCCCAAATTAAAATACAAAATGCAAGCGAAGTTAGTACCCCAAAGTGTATGAATTGTTCGGACATAAAATAGTACGAACCAAGCGACAATACAAGGCTAACCATAAATAGTAGCATGCCTCTTTTGAAGTTGTTTTTGGAAAAAGTCGTACTTAATCCGCAAATTAAAAAGAAAAGGGCGGCAATCACGGGCTCGGCTTGGTTTCTAAGCGTGCCGTTGAAATAATTGTTTGCAAAATCGTAGAAATTGTATAAGGAATTATTGCCGTTAAATCCGTAATTTACCCACGCAGGACCAAAAATATTGCTAACTAAAAACATAAAATGGTCAAACACCATAAGAAGCACGATAAAGCCCCTTATAAAGTCGATTTCCCATATTCTGTTTTTATTTTTAAGCAAATTTTTTTTCATTTTTCTAAATCTTTATATACCGTTTTTATTTTTTGTAGTCTACCGTCAATTCTTCTAAATAGGTCGAAATATTCTTCGTATTCGTGTACGATTACGCCACTATGAACTTGGCTTTCGTAGATAAGCGGATAGTCGTCAAAATGCCGTTTCTCCCCGTAAAATTTGTTTTTCCGGGCGTTTTTTGTGGATTTTAAGGATAGTTTTTCCGCTATTTTCGACGCAGGTTTAAGAAAGATATTCCGTACTGAGATTATAAGCGAAACGACGAAAGATAACCCTAGCCCCCACACGTACAAGTTGGAATATAAATTGCCGATATTAAACAACTCGAATTTGAAAACGCCCGATATTATAAGACCGTAAATTAGGTATAAAAGTGGTATGTACAGCCCCAAAAACAGCATAATATAGGCAATAACGTGTAATAAAAAATTTACTACCGAGCCTATCGTTTTGCCAAGTAGTAAAATAATGGTAATCATATTTTGATGAACTGCAATAGGCTGGCAATTTCCACGCCTTGCAAGCCTGCTAAGTCTTGAACGATAATTCCGTCGATTAGTACTAGTAGAAGGGTAGCGTAGTCTTCGCTGATTTTGTCGTCGTGAATTCTATCGTTTATTTTCATGCTAAGTAAATCTCGCCATATTACGTAATTTTCCCTAAACAGCGTCATAAAGTGTTCCTCGTTAGATAGGGCTTTGTTTATTAAGTATAGGTGAAGTTTGCCACGTGGCGCTTCGTTTCTTGCGCCGTATTCAAGTACGTAATTCGTCAGTCGATTTATCGAGGTATCTTTATTGGCGTTGTCAATCCAACTTAAAAAGTCGCCGGCAAGGTCGTTAAGATATTGTTTTATGATGTCGACGAAAATCAAGTCCTTCGACGAATAGTAGTAAAATAGCGTACCTTTCGATATGCCTATTGCTTTTGCAATATCGCCAAGCGATACATTGTCTACTTCGTTTTCGTTGATAAGTTTAATGGTTTCGTTGATAATATCCTGTTTTGAAATATTTTTTTTAGTTGCCATAGTTACCCCTTTAATGTTAAAATGATAACATTATAAAGGGCAAAATGTCAAGGCTTACCTTGAATACGAATAAGGAGAAAGGAGAGAATTATATGTTTGAGCATTGTTACGAGAATTATCAAAATTACGGAAAATGTATGGTTATGAAAAATAACGGGCTTACCGTTAAAGTTACCGTGGACGTAGGACCAAGAATTATTTACTTTGGTAACGATATGCAAAACTTTATGTGGAACGACCTAGACAGAGTAGTAGATAAAGGTGGAGAGTTTTTTGACCAAAACTTCAAAAAGGGCGAAAAATGGTATATCTACGGCGGACATAGATTGTGGAAGTCGCCGGAGGACCTGGCTAGTTACAACCCTGATAACTATCCTGTCGAGATAATTTTAGGGGAAAACGACGTAACCTTCTTTTCAAAGGAACAAAAGACTACGGGGCTAAAAACGGGCTTTAAGATAAATTTTGAAGAGGACGGCGTAAAAATAACGCATATTTTCAAAAACGTTAGTGACAAGGTAGTAAAATGCAGTTTGTGGGGGCTTAGCGTACTTAAACAAGGTGGCGTAGAGATTATCCCTGTAAACGACGACGAAACGGGATTATTGCCAAATAGAAATTTCGTATTTTGGGCGTATTCTGATTTTAACGACCCAAGGCTAAAAATAGATAACGAATTTTGCACTTTGGCGCAAGACAATAAAAATACTAATGCGTTTAAGCTTGGTATGCTTTCAAAAAAAGGCATTTCCTGCTACCTAGTTGACGGCGATTTGTTCGTAAAAAGGTTTGAAAACGTAGAGGGTGAGTACGCTGATTATTGTTGTAACTTCGAAACGTATACTTCGGAAAACTTCTTGGAAATGGAAACGTTAAGCCCGCTTTACGAGATAAATCCAGGTGAAGAAAAAACGCACGTTGAAAAATGGACTGCGTATTTTGGCATTGGTAAAAACAAGGATTTCGACGGGGTAAAATCGTTTATAAAAACGCTATAAAACAGGTGAGAATTTTCTAAAAATTACGAAATTCAAAAAAATCAGCACGTGTTTTTGAATTTTTGATTATTTTTATAAAAATTGCAAAAAAAATTTATCGCACTACAAATTGTGGTGCGATTTTTTTTGACCACAATTCCCTTAGATTTTTGCAAAAAAAATCGAAAAAAAGTGCAAATTTTAACTATTTTTTTTGCCTTAATATTGACTTATTCGTTTTTGTAAATTAAAATAAATATGTGCTTATATTATATATACGCACGTGATGTAAAATTGAGAGGTAATTATGAGAAAGTTGTTTAGTTGGAAAAAACTCGTTTTGGTTGCAGTATGCATCGCAATGGTTTTCACCTTCGTTGCATGTGGCGAAAAAACGAACGTCGGCGGTAACGTCGTAGACAATCCTACTTTTAACCAAGAGTTCGGTCAATTACAAAGCGACCCTACTTCTGCGTTAAGTAAAGTGGCAGCGGCGCTGTTTACTGAAAGGGAAAACAAAAACAAAGTTAACCTAGGTTTTAACGGTGACCTAAAACTTAAACTTGGAAATAACGAACTTGTAGATATCAACGTGGACCTTCGTCTAAGCGTTGATAGAAAAGATGCAAGTGGTTCGAAGTTTAGTTTGGTAATAAACCGTAAAGGAAAAGATGGTGTTCAAAACCCGAAGATGCTACTTGGGGCGTACTTCGACGGGGTTGAATTGAAGGTGGACGCTCGTGGTACAAACGGGCATTTTTACGTTGTTGACACCGATATTATTTATCTTGTAAATCTTATCGCGTCGGCTATAAATCAAACGCCGATAGAGGATACGTTGCAAGACGTAAGTAAGTACATAAAATCTTTGTTCCCTGTTCTTGGCGCAAGTATGGTAAAAGCAGGGGCAATGGACGTGTATGAGAAGTACGTTGCCGAGACGAATTCCTCGCAAATTACTTCGACCATCTACTTGAAGAAAACGATTATGTACGTAAACAAGTTCCTAAGCGGTAACGGCGATATTAAAGGCGACTTGTACGAAACTATCGTTGGAATGGTTGGCGCAGACAAAATAAACCAAATCATCACGACGCTTAACAAAGTTGCTAAATTCGTGCCTGACAACGCAACTATAAATATAGGTCTTGGCGTTATTGGCGCAAACGATAATTACAACCTAGTAAACGGCTCGTTCAAAGTTGGTTTTTCTAGCTTAGAGGCAGGCGTAACTGCGGTAGAACTAAGTATGGACGACCAAGCCGATTACGTTAAAAAACCTACCGATCCTCCTAGCGAAGAGGAAATTGACCGTGCAAAACTAGGTGCGGTTGCTTTTGACGTTGGTCTTGACGTAAGAATTACGAAAGGTAAAGTTTCTTTTGCAGATATCGACAAAGCACTTGGCGGAATACTAAACGGCTTTGTTCAAGGACTAGACCAAGATATTGATTTTAGCAAAAACTATATAGAAGTACCGGAAAGCGTTGGTACGGCTTTGCGTATTTCTTTTGCATTCCAACTAGATATAAAAGATAACAACAAAACAAACATTCTCGCAGAAATATATTTTGATAGCAACGGTAACGAAAAGAACGATGACGGTAAGTCTTTGTTGCAAATTTATTATGTAGGTAAAGACCAAGCCTTCTATATCGATTTATCAGGATTTGGTAAGGCAAGCACTCTACCTAATAAATTAAAGATTACAAAAGACTTAAACGGTAATTCTATTAACCTAACTCAAATGTTCTCGGATTTTATCCAAAAGATGATTACAGAGAGCGGTAAACTTGATTTCTCAACCGTAATTTCTATGGTAGCGGACGTATTTGGCAAGGATAAAGCCCCTGTAACCGAGGAGCAAGTTCAAACAATTAACCAAAAAATGCTTAACGAATACGCTATTCCTACCGTAACTAACGAGCAAGGCGGAACTTCAATCGACGTAATGGCTATCGTTAAAATAATTTTGAAAGAATTACAATGGGACTACAACGATAACGGCTCTTTCTACGGCTTCTCAGTAGAGATTTCGGCAAAAATGTTTAGGGAAATATTTGCCCAAATGGGTATGGATATTTCTCTATTAAAAGGTGCGTCGCTAGGTATTCACGTTACGCCGGATAAAGGTTTGGGAATTGAACTTGACGTAACTATAAACGCTGAAACTTACAAGGCTAACGGAGCAGACGAAGATATTGCAAACGATTTCCCTACTATGAACTTAGGGCTTGAAGTTTATATCGATTTATTTAAGGCGTTTGACGAAAGCAGGTTGCCTGCAGATAGACTAGACAATAATTGGCAAACTCTTGAATTAAAATCAAAGGTTGATGAAAATGGCAAACTAGATATACTAAATTCTTTGCTTGCATCGTTATCGGGTAAAAAGGTATATCTAAGTGCTGCTGCTCAATTTGATTTGCACGTAGACCAAAGTAACGGTGAAATCAACGTTGGCTCGTCGCTAAATAGTTCGATAGGTGGAGCGCTTGGCGCTGCTCTTGCCGACCTACAATTAAAGACGGGTGCAATAGACGTAACTTATACGCTAAAACTTGTTGCAAACGTAGATCTTGGCTCGTTAGTGAATATAAATACCACCGAAGACGTAATGACGATAATCAAAAAAGTCCTTGGTGGCGACCAAGAATTAAGCATTACTTTAACTGCTAACTACGGACCGTACGGCGGACAAAAAGACGAAGAGATTTTGGCAATGCTACTAAGCAAGGGAGCATTGTATTTTGACGCCGAAAATATCGGTATTCCTAAAACTAAGATAGAACTTGATTCGTTATTCGAGGCAATCGACGGCTTATTGAAGAAACCGGAGAAAAACGATACTCCGTCTACTTCTGAGGCGACCGCAAGCGACCCTAACGCAACGATTAAAACCGTGATTGCAATTCTTTCTAACGTAGACGTTATTAAAGTTATGGAGGGTGAAATTGCAATCGCTCTAAACAGCGCATTCCTAAACGTTTTAATCCCTATGTTCGTAGGTGGTGGCTCTACGGGTCAAGCAGGTGATACCACGACGGGTACTATCGACCTAACGATGTCCAAAATTGAACTTGGTATCGACTTTAACAGCGATATTTTCAACAAGGATAAGGACTTTGAAAGCGTATTTAACAAAATGACTATCTATCTGGATTTGGCTACCGATCTAAGTGGAACGCAAGTTAACTTAGGCGTTAGAATTGGTGGAATAAATCTAGGTATCGTAGATACTAACGTAGATGAAGATTTGAAGGTAAGAAAAGCCTTCTTCCAAAATAGAAACGAGGACGAATTTACTAATCCGTTAGAGAATAGTTTGTTAAACTTCGGTTTGACAGGTACGTTTAGATTAACGGGAGATGGCGAATTTACGTTTAATAATAAACCGCTTAATGGCGAAATAGGCGAGTTGTTGTCTACTTTGGCATTAATCATAGGTATGGATAACTTAAATGCAGTTATCAATTTGAATTTTGCTGCAGCTATTGACCTATCTAACTTTGAAAGCAATAATACTCAAATAGCTTTGACGCTAACTAATGCTAGCAATGATTTAATAGTAGGAGTTTACGTATACGATAAGTACGTGTACGTAAATATTCCCGGACTGATTAAACCTTTCAGGCTTGAATTCGACGTAGTAAGTCTAATTTACGATTTAATTCAAGGCAATATTAAGTTGCCTGGAAAAGGCGAGGGACAAAACCCTGGTGGCGCAGTTGCGACTGCTGAAGGAGACGTTACTCAAGCAGAAGTACTTCGTTCTCTAATAAGTGTATCTACAAAAACTGCTAACGTAACTTTATCTTCTAATATGATTAAAGGTTTAGTATCGGCTCTTGTTGGTAGTATGACCAAAGGCGACGAAACGAATCCTCCTAAGATTGACCCACAACTTGGCGACGAAATTATATCGCTAGTACAAACGTTGCCGTTTGACATTATGTTCATTGGTAGCGTATCGCACGAGTACGACGGCGAAGGCGCTGATACTTTCCTAGATAACTTGGTAGTTGACCTAAATATCTACGTAGGCGAGAAACTGGTAGAAGCGTACGAGCGTGGCGATGATTTGTCAAAACCACAAAACGGTGTAGTAGGACTAGGAATTAAACTAGGCGATATATATATAGATTATATAGATAGTAATAGTAAATTAGATGTTATAAGAGCGGCACTAGAAGAAAATAGGTACGACGACCTAGGCAAAATAGAGTCCGTAACTAACTTTGACATCAAAAATATACTAGCAAATACCAAAGCATCGCTTGCTTTTGACGGTTACTTATCGATAACTTCTAACGGTGTTGATATCGGCTCAGACCAAACGATAGACAATAACATCATGATAGAGTTAAAAGAAATCATGAATACGCTACCTGAATTATTGATAAATATAGGGGCGTTGCAAGTCGGCAAAGCAGATTTAATGAAGTTGTACTTCCACTTGGCAGTATCTGCTGATATAGGCGCAATACTTGATGGAAACTATAACGACGCTATCGAGTTGTCGCTTGGTATTTATAGAGAAAAGTTTATAGATTACACTACTAGTGATAATGATAAACTCCTAAGCGTAGTGGTACTTTCCGGTAAAAATAGCGGAACGAAGGGCGTAACGTTATACGTGGACGCAAAAGGTCTTGCCGCAGAAGGTACTAATAACGATATTTTAAGTGGAAAGATTAAGCTTGAAAATATCGATCTAAATAGTTTGTTTGGAAGCTTGGGTATTCAAGAAACTGCAAGCGCAACCGCTGACGACTTTAATACCACGATGGTAAAAATGAACGGCGTTATAGGTATAATAAACAGTGCATTACAAGCTATTTCTATAAGTAATAGTGGCTTGACCGTAAATCTTGGTGAAAAACTAATCGGTGTTATCGTAAATTTAATTACGAAAAACGACGGTTCGGTAAATGCAGGCGCATTGCCACTTACGGCAGGGGATATTAGGCTTGTTCTAAAACAATATGAAGAACAAGGTATTACGTACGAGCCTGGATTACATGCCAAACTTGGCTTTAAGAATAAGGACGGTGGAGATACTGCGATTGCACTTGGTATCGGTCTATACAACTTGAATATCGCATTTGCAAAAATGTCAGGTGCGTTCTTGCATGAAGATACTTTCGATACTTCTGAATACGTTTCTTTGCAAGAATTAAAACAAGTATCCGTATCGCTTGATTTAGGTTTGGACGTTGATATGAAAGAAGGCGTACATAACCTTAACCTATTAAATAAATACGGTAAGTTTATTGGCTCGCTTCAAAGCGTACTTGCATTAACCGAAGAAGGCGGAAAGATCGTTATTGACCAAGGTGGCGCGGCTAAGGACTTGCACCTAAACGTATTGGTTCAAGGACAAATTGGCATTGCCGACGTAAATGCTACTGAGGTAAAACTACTTGTAACTAGCCATCCAACGCAAAAAGATAGATTAGACAAAACAAACGGTAAAGTTTTGGTTGCTATCTATTTGTATAAAGATGAAATTTACGTTCAAAGCGATATATTAAATATAACCAACTTCAAAATCCCTAGTCTTGGTATCAGCCAATATATCAGCGACACCATAGGTGATTTGTTAAGTGGTGCAGGTGCTCAAGCTGCGGCGTTTGCTACGGCTAGCGAAGGACTTGATTTCTTAATCGGCGACAGAATGGCTGAAATAACCATAAGCAAAGTATTCTTGTCGACTTTGATTAAATACTTAGTACCTGCTGAAAGCGCAGACCTTGTAGACGCTATAATTAACAACTTGTTCCAAGGTTTGAAATTAGATATAAATCTAAGAACTATGTCGGCTTCGATTAACTTAGATGCAATTCTAAACGAAAAACCTGATAGCACGGGTGGACTAATTAACGCTACCTTAGCAATGCAAGGACTAGAAATTAGCGTATTTGAAAAGAATTTTATAAGCGAAGCAGATAAACAAACGTTTGCTAATTGTACTGAGGCAAAAACCAATGCATTTATTGAATTTGGCGCAAGCGCAAGTATTAAGAGAGAAAAGATTACGGAGGATAAACAATTAACTCCGGATAATATCTTTGGACAATTAGCCGGCGTAGTGGACAATTTGGATATGTTAGACCCTAATATCAGAGGTACTATCAATAGTATATTAAGGTCATTATATATCAATATTATGAGTGCTAAGGATGGTCAAGGTGTTCCTACTGATGATGGTATGTATGTAAAATTAAACGTACTTGTACAAGTAAACCTTGATTGGAATAGTTGGCAATCGCTTGACCTAAGTAAATCTTCGTTTAGATTGTTACTTACCGATACGGGCAACAATCCTGTATTGGACGTATATCTAATAGGTTCTAACGATACTATGTATATTGACGCTCCTTTACTTGGTACTAACACCAAACTAGCGTTAAATGGTATCAACCTAATCGAACTTTACGAGCAAAGCAAAAACCCGGACGGCGGCGAAACCGTAAGTGAACTATCTACGGCAACTGCCGGCGTTGATATGCAAAAAATACTAGGAATAATCGACGGTGTTATCGGCAAAATCGAATTTGCCGATGGCGGAATGAGCGTAGGATTCGCTCCTAAGGCGCTAGTTGCTATTGCAGGCGCGTTAGGTCTTGTTCCTAGCCTAGATAGTGGACTTGTAGACGCAGTTGGTTCACTTGTTGAAACGTTACCTAATACTAGTGAAGGCAGTGGAATTTATATTGATTACGCAAAAGAAGTAAATAATAAAACTTCACCGGTGGTTGGATTAAGATACGGTTTAGACGGCGTTGGTATGATCGACATCAATCTAAATCACTATGCTCTTGGTGCAGTTAATGATTTTGCTAGTGTGGACGTTACTACGTTGCCGTTTAAGGATAAAGACGGCCTTGCAAAAATGAGAGATTTTGCTAAGTACGATGGTGAGTACAGCAATTTGTCTAAACTACAAAATATTCAACTTGATATTAAAGGCGAGTTAAAGGCAGGACTTGAAAGCAATAAAACGAATCCTATGGATTTAAGTAGTATGGTTCAAGGCGTGCTAGGTTCGATATTATCGCTTGCTCCACTTCAAGAAATAGGTGCTAAGATTTATTCGGACGTAAAAGGCACGGACGTACTAAATTTCAGAGTTCAAGCAAACCTAGATATTGCTCATATCGTTGAAAATCTACAACTTGGCTTGACTGTTTACAAGAAAAATTCTACTAGCGAAGCCCTAATTGAAGTGTTCTACGATAAAGGTTCGTTATATGTAAACGCTCCTGATTATCTAGGCGAAAAAGCATTGAAGATTGCTAATTTGCTAGAACTATTTAGTGGCAACGGCGGTGCTTCTAGTACTGCTACGGGCGAGGGCGAAACCTTACCTAGCGAAACAATTAAGCAAGCGGCTGCACTTAACGTTATTTTTGGTAAAGAGTTCGTTGGCGTGCACGTAACTAGCGGTATCTTTGCAATTTTAGTACAGTTATTGCAAGGAATGGATATCAACCTAACCGAAGATATGTTTGCAAGCCTTGAAAATCAATTCGATATAGGTATCGAAATTGGTTCTACTAACGTAGACGAACATCTAAGCCTACCAGAGTTGTATGCTAGCCTATCTATTAAATTCGGCCCGGTAATGCTTGGCTTAAAGGCAAGCGAGCCAAGAGTTTCAATCGGTTCTAAGGAAAGCATAGTTCCTCAAAGAATTATAGATAATTCGGCGCATTTCTCAGAAGTAACGTTCAGAGTTCAAGCAGAAGGTAGATTAGGTATAAGCGCAGATAAGACTATATTAGACTTAAATGCGTTGCTAAAAGAATTTGGCGTAAACGAAACGCTAGACTTTGGCGTTGATATCGCAAATCCTAACGACCCTAACGGTAAACCTATCAATCTACACTTAGGACTAGAATTAGACGCTGAAATTTGTCTTGGCGATATTAGTAAGTGTAATATCGCTTTAAGGGTAAACGCTTACAAAGACGAATATTCGTTTAGCGCTACTAACCCTAGCGAGCAAAAGAAAATAGGCGAAGTACTTGCATTGTATATGCACAAAAACAGCCTATATCTAGACTTAAAGAACAATATTATTGAGCTAACCGAAGTACATATCAATACTGAGGCGCTAACGGGAATTATCGACGCTATTAAGGGCGCTATTTCCGGCGAGCAAACGACTGCTCCTGGTCAAAGTGGCGCAGTATCAACGGCAGAGGCTACTGCTAACGATACGGCCAAAGAGCAACTAATATTATCTAACCTAATTCAACTTAACTTCAACGGCGTTGGCGCTGCCGACGGCGAAGGAGTATTTAGCGATTTGGGTAGCATCACTGCTGAAATTGGTGGTGTTGTAATCCAAAAAGTGCTTGAAATGCTTGGTCTAAATCACCTTGCAGGCGCAGGACTTGCAGCCGTTATCAAAATTGATACCCCTACCGAAGGAAATAGCAATTTTGGTATTGGCATAAACGTAGTAACCGGTGATAACAGCACGTTGATAAATAATCTAGGCTTGTACGTATGGCTCGGAAATATCAAAGTTGTTAAACAAAGCGAAAATACCGAAGAAAGTAGAAAGGCAAGTTTGTTGCCTCCTGCGGAGCTTGTTCAAAATGCATTTGAATTAAGCGATTTATACAAACAATTTATAAGCGTAGATATTACGGCAAGCTTGTCTATGATGACTTCTACCGTAGAGCCGCCTACCGATACGGACGAAAACGCAGGTGATAATAGCTTGATTATGAAGAATTTAATTACGGAATTCTTCAAAGGTTTCGTTCCTTGGATGCCGGACTTCGTGGCTCAGCTAGAAATCATAGGCAAGGAAAACGGTATGACGTACGAAGACTTTATGTCGTCGCACGCAATTAGGTTGCAAGCAAACGTAAACCTTGGAATGCTTATCAACAACAAAACTTGTACCATATGTAAGAAGGACTTTAATAGTTCGGATGCTATCTACCAAGCGAAGAAAGTTTGTCCATATTGCGGGGCAAGTAACGAGCAAATAGAGGATAAAGGTTTCTACCTAGACGATATCGACTTAGGTATCGAAATTTTGAGAAACACCAAAGTTGAACTTGCTACCGTAAGCGAAACGCTACTTGGCTTGTATATTAGAAATAGCCAAATTGCTTTCTACGGCGAGCCGTTTGGACTAAACAACTTCGTTATCGAAAGAGATGCAGTTGAAAGCATTGCAAATACTATTAAGTATATTATCGGTCAAGGCACTTCGTCAGGCGCTTCTAACGGCGCATTATCTACGGCAGGCGAAAGCGGTGGTGAAACTAGTGGCGCAAGCGTGGATATCGTAGGACTAATAGGTAAACTTGTAAGACAAATTACTATATCTATGTATGCAGTAAGGGTAGCTGTAAGTGAAAACTTATTGTCGTACATTCCTGAACTAATGGAAAGCCTTGGCGTACAAGGATTCCCAGAGTTTGGATATCCGTCGCTAAACGAAAACAACTATATTCAAATAGGTTTAATACAAAACGAGAAGGTAGACTTGTCGCTTCTATTAAATCTTGATATGTTTGGTCTAAATACTCAAATTGCAATCGAGGACGTAGGTCTTGGACTTGGCTCGAAGAAAGATATCGAGATGCCAAAAGATTTCTACGACGCTGAAAATAAAAAATTTATCGTAAGCAATTTGGATAAATTAGACAGTAGCAACAGCATACTAAACGTAAACGTAGAGGCTGAATTAAGATTAGATATCAACGAAGCAGATACCAACTTGTCAGCGTTACTTGGTGGTTTACTTGGCGATTTGAAAGTAGGCTACAAGAACGATAAGACCATAACTAAGGACTTCTTATTAAGAATTAACGCACAAATAGATATTGCTGATTATTCGTTGGTACTTGGCGTGGAGATTATCGAGCAATTTGTAGATGGCGTAACTGCTCCTGTTACGGTGCTTGGTATTTATTATGATAGCGTAGATAGTACTGCGTACGTAAAATCTACAATATTGCCAAACATGAAGATAACCGGTTTGGAACTAGATGTGCTTCTTGGTAAACTAATGGGACAATCGGCAGCCGAAGCTACGGCTAATGGTGCAAGTGCTATACGTCCTATTATAAATCCGGACGCAATTAAAGAAAATTCTGATAGTCCTTCGGTAAAAGTAACACTTGCAATGCAACAATACTTTGCAGTGGCAATTTCCGGCGAGTTAATTAGCCAAATTATCAACGGTATAGACCAAATTAACTCTGTACCGGTACTTCCTGATTTTGAAGTAGCGTTAAGATTTGGTAAGAGCACTCCTGATTCTCCATTTGCAATAACTTTGCAAGTAGGGCTTGGTGAAAATAATCTAAACAACGAAAAGAAGTTCTTAATAGATTTAACTGCTAGCTTGTATCTTGGCCCTGTAAAATACGACCAAGAAAACAATAAGATGAGCGGTGGTACTTACGTAAACTTCTTAACTAAGGACGAGGCAACAAGTACGGATAATCAAATTATCACTAGCGAGATGAGAGAATATCCAACGCTACTAAATATTGCGTTTGACGCTAACGGCGATATTAAGCCGGAGGTAATTGCTGAAACGGTAGAATTAGGTATCACTATGTTCTTGAACCTAGGCCACGAGCAAGGAAACTATAATTTCAGCAGTTTGTTAGCAGGTATCTTTGGTGAAAACGTAGAATTCGTTGCTATGGTTGAAGCATTAGAAAAACGTCAAACGAATCTTGCTATCGACGTAAAGGCGCAAATCAACGTAAATAACCTAATAATGAACGCATTGTCGGGTGTTGGCGTTAGTTTGAAGGGTACTAACTTGCAACTTACCATAAGCAAACAAGAATGGGATGATAAGAATAAGCAATATACTCCATTAGAAAAGGTAATGCAACTTACCTTCAAAGGTGGCGCAGGTAAGGACGGCAACGACGCATTATATCTAAAACTGTACGGTGCAGGTAGAAAAGATCCTAACGACGTAAACAGCACCGAGGATATCGCAATCGTTGTAGATACCATAAATATTATGGATATAGTAAACAAGGCAACAGGTCAAAGCACGGCAATATCTACTGCTAGCCCAACCACAGCCCTTGCAGACTTTATAAATACTATAATCAAAGACGTTCATATTCGTGAGGTAGAGAGCGAAACAGGTGAAAAGTATATTAGAGCCGACGTAAACTTCGCTGCACATATCTTTGATGACGTAATTAAACTTGTTACGTTGCTTACGTCGGATACGGCGAACGCTACTACCGAGCAAATTATGAACACCATTGCAAAATTGAATTTACCGGACGTAACAAGAGGCGGATTGTACCTAGCGTTCAACCAAAGTAAAGTTGGTCTTGGCGTAGGTCTTGACGTGCAATTAAATAATTCGGTAAATATCGCGCTAGGCTTAGAAATAAACGCTCTTGGCATAGTTAAGGACGAATCCGGCTTGATAATGCCTGAGGGAAAAGTAAGCGAATACAAGTCGGTTAGCGATTTGCAAGTAAAATTACACTTCGAGGGTTATGCCGAGATGTCGAACCATAATACCCCAGAACCTATGAGTATAGGTGGTATTATCACTACTATCCTAGGACTACTTAACGTAAACGTAGGCGACGTAGACTTCAACGTAGAAACCACGAGCACCGAAAAATACGGCTTGATTTTGGACGGATATATCGACACTAACGATTTCCAACTAGATGAAAACGGCAAGCCAAAAACAGCAAACACTAAGATTAAATTGTCGCTAACTAAGGAAAACCTTGTAAGTCAAGGTGAAAACGGCAGTCCAAAACACTTGCTTGATATCTACTTGGATTTTGCTAAAAAAGGCGTATATATTGACCTAACCGGTATGAACCTACCTAAACTTGCATTAACGGGACTAGATTTAGGTCAAATGCTTGGTAATATTATTAGCCCATATCTTGGTGGCCAACAAGGAACACAAACCATAGATGCAACGGCAACTGCTGATGGCAAAACTGTAATGTCGGCTAATAAATTGTCTGCAATGTTGTACTTAACTTTGGGCGTAGACGAAACTTCGCTAAGGTTTAATGCAGACCTAATCAACGCAATACTTCAACTTGTACTTGGCTACCTAAGCGACGCTAACCCTAATAACGATATTATAAATACGCTAAAAGGTATGACGTTGCCTGATTTTGGTACGGTTGCTCTAAGTTCGTTCAAGGACGAATCTGGCGTAGACCACTTGGAAGTACGTATTTACAGGGTAGCAGGTAAAGTGGATGATAACTATCTAGCGCTAGGCGTTAAGAACGCATGGTGGAACGTAAATCCTACGACTAACGGTAGCGATTTGGCAGTAACGAATACTGCTGATTACGGTACTATCTACGACCTAAAAGACGGTCTTGGTTTAAGGCAATTATACGTAGATACGACTATTAGCCTAAAATTTGATTTCAGCGATCCTGATAAAGCAACCGAGGCTAGCTCGTTTACAAGATATATCAGCAGAATGCTTGCGTTACTTATTGATAAGAGTACGGACGAGGCAGCAATCAATAAGTACCAAATTATGATCGTAAGCGACAACGAGGCTAAGAAAGTACTTCAATACGAATTAAGAATAAAAGGTATTTTGGATATTACAGATATCTTTGGTGGTAGCAACCTATCTATCGAACTATGGAAGATGGATTTAATTCATACCGCACCAGATGATAGAAACAACGTAATGTTACTTGGTGCTTACCTAAGAAAAGATTCAAGCAACGGTTTACCTACCTTGTTTGTGGATCTAAATAACTTAGGTTTACCTAGAATTAAACTAGTAGGTATAGACGTACTTCTTGGTGGATTAGGTTTGTCTTCGGCAACTGCTCAAAGCAACGTAATAGGCACCGGTAATTACGACGCTGTTGCGCAAGCCGCTAAAGATTTGCAAAACAGAGTAGTGATTGAGGATAATCAAGTTAAACTTGAAATCAATCAAGGATTCTTGTATGGTATACTTAGCGCTGCGCTTCCTGATGTATTTAAGGATGGCTATATCAATGCGGGTGCAATGAAATTGCCTCTACCTAATGTTGCAGGTGTTGAACTACTTGTAGACCTATCTAACGGACTACAAAAATTAAATCTAAACGCATATCTTGAAAAGGAAACTAGCAATCATATAGGTATCGAAATTAGACTAAACGAACTTGATATTGCCGGTGGCGAGAAAACCTTTGCTGATAATAAGATAGTTTGGACCGAGGTTGGAGATAAATATAGCAACGTTAAAGGTGAAAACTACTTTAATACGTTTGGCGCTGTACACGTAGGTACTTCGTTCACTGCTGATATGATTAATGAACTAGTTGAGTCTATAGATCCTAATATATTGATTCAGTATAACAAGAGAAGTGACGGATATTATAGGTGGCCAGGACTTGCCACTGGTCATTACGAGACGATGTATCAACATGCCATTACCAGTGGAAAGGGCTGGGATTACAGAAGAATGGGTCAATCCTGGAATAATATTCTACTTAGTAGAGCATCAGGGAATAAGGCACAAGCCATAAGGCTTGCTGTTGTTGCTCGTTCTGGTGCAAATAATAGCACGTATGGTGGTACTAACCCTATATGGCCAACGCAAAAATTGCAAAATGGCGAAGCGATGGTAGACGTTTATTTGGGAGGAGATGGCAATATTTATGCAGATATTGATAAAGCTGCGAGAGTTACCAATGCCTTAGGAGGAGTTATTCCTATCATAGCAATACCAGCAGGATTAAAAATTGGAAATATGATATTTGGTGCTGAGAATTCTGCTACATACGATGATCCTAATATAAGCGCAGTAGCTCTTGGCACGTCTGGTATGGCAACTGCTGCCAAAACCCCGAATGAAGAATTTTCTAGTATTTTTGCTAACTTTGATATAGGTAGTTTCTTAAAGGGTATCGAGATAAGAATTTATACCAATACAGAGAAGAATGGTGGATATGCTCAAACGGAAATTCAAGTCAAAGTAGACCCTGTAAAAATTAATGAGATATTTAGAGCTGTAAACTATATGTTAGCAAATGTATTTGACCCTAAACATCAAGCAGCACATTGGAATGGCGACGGAGGAATCAACGACGCAAATAAACCGGTGATGCTTGGTGATACACTAAGGATATTCATTAAAGATGAGGTAAATGCTACGCTTGGAGGACTTATTTGGAACAATACTGCGAACGCAGATACTGATATTGGAAACTTGTTGGGTTCGTTATTGCCTCTTCCTGAATTAAATTGTAATTTGAGCGAAAGTGATGGTACTCATTTAGGAATGAAACCTACAAGCGATCAGGCTACAAAGCTCGAATACGTAAGAAGTGAGTTAACATTGACGTTAGGATATAATCCTAATGAAGTAGGCATAGTTGGAGCATTAAAGTCAATAAATGCACAGTTTGGTAATAAATATGGTTTTGGTACTCACGAAAGCGGAAATAATGACCAGGCGCTGGAAGCAGTTAATCGTAAACTTGGATGGTTAGAATTAAACATTAAAGCACATGGAAACAATGAATTGCTTGGTACAAAAGCAGTATCTACCGTTAACGGCTACAACCGAGGAGAAGACGTATTGCAAAGATTGTCTGAACAATACATTGCATCGGGTAACGGATATCCAATCGACGGTGGAAAAGAGGGAATTACCATTACCGATCCTGTTAAGTCCGTAGAAGAGATAAGAGAAAAAGTCGTAAACGGAAAAGGACTACCTACCAAAGCGAACGTTTCTTACCTAGACGGCACTTCTACAGGTGGTGCAATCAACGGCGAAGCAGAAACCATGGTATCTATCGTATGGGACGATTCAAGGATAGATCTTAGCCCTAACGGAAGCAAAGATAGTTACCTATACGGCTGGATACAAAACAAGATGATTGCAAAAATCAAAGTAACCGTTGACACTAAGTATGAATTAAAGAATATTGACAGCTTTGAAATGGCTATAACTAGCGAACAAAACGCAATCGCTATTGAGAAACTTGGCAGTGGCAATATAGTTAAGCCAGATGGTAGCGCAAATATTAAGATAATAATGGAGTCCTACCTAACGAAGAACTTGCCGTCAATTATCTACGTACAACAAGGCAACGAACCACTTCCTTGGATTTACTCGACTACTGCAGTTAAACGTATTATTTACAGAGAAATTACGGCAACGGGTGTACCTGGCAAAGAATACGATAGCGAAACTAAAGAAGGTTTGACAGTACTATGGGATAGTGAAAGAGGCGAATACGTAAACGTAGAAGAAGTTGGTTGGAGGGGCGACTGGTATATCAGCAAAGATAGAAAAGAGCCTTGCCAAGGTAAACTTGAATGGGATACGTCAAATCTTGCTTGGTCTGCATTGAATCCTTACCTAATCAATACTACGGTAGGTGATGGAACGGTAGGTATGAAACTTATCACAGGAAAGATGGACGACTTCGTGCTAAAAGGCATCAAGGTTGAAGTAGAAAGAACGCTAGACGACAATGCGATTATCGACGGATTAAATAAGGTATTTGGTGCATCTTCTAAAGATATGCTAGAAATAGATATTATTGATATGCCAAACTTTATCGAGAAGTTTAAGGAAATCAGCAATGCCGTTACGGGTAACGGAGTAACTAGTTACGAAGGCAAAGGACTGGAAATAGACTTCGATGGCGGACTAAGGCTGAATATAAATCCTGACGAAATATCGTTTGACTTATCTAATATCAATAGTTGGATAAGTGATGGTGGTAATAAATACGGTGGTGACGTACTAATTCTACCTGTCAAGATAACTAGAACAATCAATAACCCTGGTGATATCGACGGAAGAGAAACCAACGTATTAAACGTAGACGTAAAAGTCAAGATAAATATGCTGGAACTAGTCGAGATAAGGTTAAAGAAGATGATGCTTATCGGAGGGCAAGAGATTCCTGAAACGATACAAATCGCGCTAAATCCTTACGGCGATTTTGTAAGTCAATTAAAGAAACAATTTGCGCCAGAGCAAGGCGTAAGGTATGTAATTGAAGGCATATTTAGGTCGAGCGATGGAATGCTTGATAAGTCTAAGCACATAGAGATTACCGAGGATTCGTTCGATATGAATAGTACCGCAAGAGTTAAGTTTGACCTATCGTCTATCTACGGCACGTATACTTACAAGGGTGGTAATTCCTTCCTAAGAGTATTTGTTGGAGATAATGCACTAGGATATTTGCAATCTATATTGCCAATTAGCGTAAGCGGTAGAATACTTCAAGGTATGACGATAGTTAATATCGACGAAGTAAACGTACTAGACGCTAACAGCCTAAGCAATATAGGCAAAGCCTTAGAGTTACAATTGAAGTTCTTGAAAGTTGGCGCAGATATCGAAAGTGATACTAATAACGTTCAAATTGTATGGTACGATAAAGATAAATTGATGGAAGCTGCAAAGACGGGCAAGAAAGATTTAAGAATTGATGCAATTATCGGATTTAAGCAAAATGGCGAAACGAAATTGAACAACTACTTGAATCAAAGAGTAACGCTACTTATCAAAAACGTTAAACAAATCTATGCTATGAGCCTTGTAAGGTTTGCTGGATTCCCTATCAATAAGGGTGCAGACGGCAAGTATATGCTACCTGCTAACGTAAATACCAACGTGGGCGATTTAGTTTATAGATATCACGACGAAACGGGTAGCCACGACGTAACTATCAAAGACGTAACCTTAACGGGCGACTTCAATGCTAAGACGGCTTACTACACGATAGGATTGTTTGACTTTGCTATCAAAGTGGACGACGATATTACAAGAGTAACCAACTTCTTTACGGTAGATGCAGAAGGCAACAAGACGGACGTAAATAGGGTATTTAGCCAGGAGGCAGACGGAACGCTTGTAGTTAAGTACTCGTTCGTAGAAAAATTACCTAGCAAGCTAGTTATGGAACTAGCCGTACCTACCTTTGACGAAAAGGGTAATATAAACGGACAAAAACTAGTTTACGTAGACGTAAATCTAACCGGAACGTCTAGCCTAAAAGAAGCAACGGTACAGTATGGAGTACATACCATTAAGGTAAAAGTTACGAAATAACGATATAATTTAGCCCCGATTAGTCGGGGCTTTATTATTTTATTTTGCCCGTTAAAAAAGTTTACTTTTATAATGCAAAATGATATATTGATATTATGAATTTTGGAGTTACGGCAGTAAGTTTGCTTACCCTACTGCTACTTGCAGTACCTGGGTGGATACTTAGAAAATTTAATATCGTAAGAAAAGAAATAATGAAGGAACTTAGCATTATCCTTCTATATATCAGCCAACCGTTTTTGCTGATTGCATCTTTTCAAAAGGCAGAGTATAGCGAGCAAGTTTTGGTAGATATGGGCTACGTGCTACTTCTTGCGCTGTGTACGGTGTTTATAGTTAGCATAATAGCTTACGTCATTTTCCACAAACGCTTTAAGGAAAATTACCCAAATAGGCTACTTACTTTTGCGTCAATATGCGGAAATTACGGCTTTTTCGGTATACCCGTTTTGCAAATTTTGTTCCCAAACAAGCCCGAAGTGATAATTTATAGTACGGCGTGCTTATTAGTGCTTAATTTGTTTTGCTGGACGATTGGGGCGTTTTTGGTTAGTTCGGACAAAAAATACGTAAGCGTAAAAAAGGCTATTATCAACCCAACCGTAATAGCGGTTGTGATTGCTTTGCCTATGTTTGCAACCCAAACGAAACTACCTACCGAACTACTAACCGTGTGCGATTATATAGGGAATATTACCACGCCACTTTCTATGCTGGTACTCGGTATGAGATTTAGCGAAGTGCGATTAAAAGATATATTTTCAAACCTTAAAAACTACGTGGCAATAATTATGAAACTTTTGATTTCGCCACTGATTGCCTACGCATTACTGCAAATTCCTATGCCTATCAGCGATATGGCGCATAGATGTATCGTGATACTTATGGCAATGCCACCTGCAATCGTTACGCTGACTACGGTGGAGTGTTTTGCTTTGCCTGATATAAAGGACGACCTTGCAAGGCAAGCCTCGAATATAGTGGTAGTGGGCACTATCCTTTCTACGCTAACTATACCGCTTATTGCATTATTGCCGTAAATTTTTGTTGTAAAACTGCCACTTCGGTGGTATACTAATAATATAAACGAATATAAGGAGTGTACTCAAATGGAATTAACCAAAGATACTTTAATAAAAGACGTTTTGACTTTTGGCGACCCTGAGGCTATCGTAGACGTACTACAAAGTTACGGTATGCATTGTATCGGTTGCGCTCTTGCTCACGGCGAGACGCTTGAAGATGCTGCTGCCGTTCACGGCGTAAACCCAGACGAAATAATTGCCAAAATCAAAGAGGTTTGCGGTAAATAACCTAAATAAATAGGACGCTAAGGCGTCCTTTTTTATTTGTCTTTTATATATTTTTTGTTAGTGTTTTTAATTGGGAATTTTGAAACGAAACTGCATCTTGTTACATTGTGTTGTAAAAGGTTAGTAAAATCTATTATTATACAATTATATTAGATATTTTATTTATTTTCTTAATATTGTGTACATTATAAATATCCTAATAAAACGGCTAAAATTCGTAAGTTTTAATCATTGTTAAAGGTAGTTGAAACTTAGATATATCTACATATCAAACACGCAGTTATAGTGCCTACGAAGGTGGCAATTAAACAAACGGGTATGCCGTAGCGTAGGTTTTTTATTTTCGTTTTGCAAAAATACACTACCGCTATGTAAAATACGGTGTCCGAACTGCCGATAATTACCGAGGCAACCCTTGCTACGTAACTATCAGGGGAGTAGGTTTTGTATATGTTTTCTATAAGGGCGATAGAGCCGCTACCGCTAAACGGACGAAGAATTATAAGTTCGCTAAGTTCTGGGGGAATACCTAAAAAAGTCATTAACGGCGAAAACGTTTTTACCATTAGGTCGCTAAGCCCCGACGATCGAAAAACCTCTATCATAATGCAAACCGTAATTAGATATGGTAAAATGGAAAAAATCATTTTGACGCTATCTTTTGCGCCACCCACAAATCCGTCGTATACCGACGTTTTTTTGTAGAAGGCGTAAAGTATGATTAAAATAAAAATTACGGGCAAAACGTAGTTCATTTTGTACCTTTCCTAGTGCTTTTTCTGCATATTTTTGCAAGCAAAACTCCAACGAGTGTAGTGATTAGCGTGTTCATAAAAGATGGCAAGATAATATCGGCTGGATTTACGCTACCGTGAATTGCCCTAAGCGCAATAATAGTTGATGGTATTAGTTGTATAGAAGTGCAGTTGATAATTAGTAGCATTAGCATATCGTCGCTTGCGTAAGTTTTCCCCTCGTCCATAAGCGATATTGCGTTTATGCCTGCCTTCGTGCCTGCGCCACCCATTCCTAAAAAGTTTGCCGTCATATTTAAGGCAATTTGATTTTCAGCCTTAGAAGAAGTTTTGAATAGCTTTTTTATTATTGGGCGAAACAGTCTAGTTATCTTGTCGCTAAGCCCCGTATTTTCGATAAGGCGCAGTAAAGATAGCCATACTGCGTAGACGGGTAAAAGGCTAATAGCAAGCCTAAATCCGCTCGTTGCCCCCGTAATTAGCGAGTTAAAGGCTAAATCGGGCGAGTTTATCGTAAGGATTATTAAACTGACGATTACAACAACTACAAATATAAAATTCATTTTGCCTCCGTTATAAATAAATGACGGATAGGAGTAGTAAATACCAAATATGTTTTACATTTTGTAATTTTAATTGTATAATTACTATGACATATTATTTTTTGGAGGTTTTTCTATGAAAGAAAAATATTACGTTACCACTGCGATTGCGTATACTTCGGCAAAACCGCACATTGGTAATACCTACGAAATCGTTTTAGCGGATTTGGTTGCCCGCATTAAAAGAAAACAAGGCTACGACGTTTTTTTCCAAACGGGAACTGACGAGCACGGCGAGAAAATCGAATTAAAGGCAAAAGCGAACGGAGTATCTCCAAAAGAGTACGTAGACGGCGTAGCAGGTGAAATAAAAAGAATTTGGGACTTGATGGATACGTCCTACGATAAATTTATTCGTACTACCGATGACTACCACGAAAAACAAGTACAAAAAATATTCAAAAAATTGTACGAGCAAGGCGATATTTACAAGGGAGAGTACAACGGTTGGTACTGCACCCCTTGCGAATCTTTTTGGACTGAGAGCCAACTTGTAGACGGCAAATGCCCAGACTGTGGTAGAGAAGTAAAAATGGCGAAAGAAGAAGCGTACTTTTTCAAAATGAGTAAGTATGCCGATAGGCTAATGAAATATTACGACGAGAACCCTAACTTTATCACGCCGATATCTAGAAAAAACGAACTTGTAAACAACTTCTTAAAACCAGGTCTACAAGACCTTTGCGTATCGAGAACGTCGTTTAAGTGGGGTATTCCCGTTGACTTTGACAATAAACACGTAGTGTACGTATGGCTAGACGCTTTAACTAACTATATCACGGGTATTGGCTACGACTGCGACGGCAATTCTACCGATACGTACAAGCGTTATTGGCCCGCTAATTTGCATATAATCGGCAAGGATATTATTCGTTTCCACTGCATCTATTGGCCTATTTTCCTAATGGCACTTGGAGAGCCACTTCCAAAACAAATATTTGGTCATCCTTGGCTATTACAAGACGGCGGAAAGATGAGTAAATCTAAGGGCAACGTAATATACGCCGACGACCTAGTAGATTTTTACGGTGTGGATGCGGTTAGATATTTCTTGCTTAGCCAAATGCCTTTTGATAACGACGGAATTATCAACTGGGATATCGTTACCGATACTATTAACGGCGAACTAGCAAACGTATACGGCAACCTAGTTAAAAGAACTATTGCTATGTGCAACAAGTATTTTAACGGTGTGGTAGAGAATACGGGCGTAACCGAGCCTGTGGACGAGGAGCTAATTTCCCTTGCTAAGTCTACCAAAAAGAAACTAGAAGAAAAGGTGGATGCTTTCAAAATTGCCGACGCCTTAGCCGACGTATTTACCTTGCTAAGAAGGGCAAATAAGTATATTGACGAAACTATGCCTTGGGCTTTATTTAACGACGAGTCTAAGCACGATAGGCTTAAAACCGTGCTTTATAACTTAATTGAAACGATAACTATCGCTACGTCGCTTTTAGAGCCGTTTATGCCAAAATCAACTGCCGAAATCCTAAGACAACTAGGAGTAAAAGAAAGGGCGTGGGAAGTCCTTGATAAGTTCGGCTTGCTAGAAAACGGACATAAAGTTACCGATAAGCCTGAAATCGTATTTAATAGGCTAGACAACAAAGAAATCAACGAAAAAGTTAAGGCTATGTACGAGGCGAGAAAACCAAAGGAAGAAAACAAAGTGGAAAACGTGGTAAAGATAGAAGAAATCACGATAGACGAATTTGCTAAGTGCAAGTTTGTGGTAGGCACGGTGCTTACTGCCGAAAAGGTGGAAAAGGCTGATAAACTGCTAAAAATGACTATTGACGACGGCGAAAGAGTAAGAACCGTGGTTAGTGGCATTGCAAAATATTACACGCCTGACGAAATGGTGGGAAAACAAGTGGTGCTCGTTGCTAACTTGAAGCCTGCAAAACTACGTGGTATACTTAGCGAAGGTATGATTTTGTGCGCAAGCGCTGGGGAAGAATTAGCTTTAGTTGCCCCTATCAAGAAAATGCCTAGTGGTGCAGAGGTAAGGTAATGATAGATACTCATTGTCATCTTGATGATGAAAAATTGTATCTTTCAGCCGGCGAAATTATATCTAAGTTTGACGAGCATAGTATTGAAAAGGTGATAAATGCAGGCGCAAGTTTAGAAGGCTGTAAACGTAGCGTTAAGCTATGTAATAAGTACGACAAAGTGTACGCTACGGTGGGTATACACCCCGAAGAAGCAACTGACTTTACTAGCGAAGCGAAAGATTTTATTATAAAATCGGCAACTAATCCAAAAGTTGTGGCTGTTGGCGAAATAGGGCTTGACTACTACTACGAAGTGGTGGATAGGGCAGTGCAACAAAAGGTGATGGCTGAGCAAATAGAGATGGCAAAAAGCCTAAAACTACCGGTAGTACTGCACGTAAGAGACGCATTTAAGGACGCCTTAGATATATTGAAGGACAATGCAAACAAACTTGATTACGGAGTCGTTTTACATTGCTACTCAGGTAGCCGTGAAATGCTAAGAGAGTTTGACAAATTCGACGTATTCTATTCGTTCGGCGGGGCAATCACTTTCAAAAATTACGTAAAAGCCGACGTTATTCAGGCTGTAAGACGGGATAGAATAATGCTGGAAACGGATAGCCCGTATCTAACGCCTGTGCCGTTTAGGGGCAAGGTAAATACGCCGTTAAACGTTACGCTAGTTGCAAATAAAATGGCAGAGATGCTAAGTGTAAGCGTGGACGAGATAGAAAAAATAACTACGGAAAACGCAAAAACTATATATAGTAGGATAAGATAATGGATACTCTTGTATATGAATTAGACAAAAAATTGTATATTAACCTAACGAATCAATGTTCTAACGACTGTGATTTTTGTATAAGAAATCATAGCGACGGCATTGAAGATTATTATTTGTGGCTATCGAAAGAGCCTACTGCAAATGATATTATTAACGCCATAGAAGAAAAGGGCGTGGATAATTTTAGCGAAGCAGTTTTTTGTGGCTTTGGTGAACCGCTTTACGCCTTGGACGTAATGCTAGAAGTGGCAAAATACCTAAAAGAGCACGGCTACAAAACCAGAGTGAACACGAACGGACAAGCCGATTTGATATGCGGTAAGGGCGTAGCAAAAAGGTTTAAGGGGCTAATAGACGTAGTGAATATCAGCCTAAACGAAGCCTCTGCCGACAAATATCAAAACGTATGCCACTCAATATTTGGAACAGAAGGTTACGACGCTATGATAAAATTTGCTAGCGAAGTGAAAAACTACGCTCAAAAAGTGGTGTTTAGCGTGGTGGATACTATATCGAAAGAAGATATAGAAACTTGCAGAAAAATAGCAGATAGCGTTGGCGTTGATTTTAGAGTAAGGGAATATATAAAATAAAAGAGGGAATAACCCTCTTTTTTATCTTAGGTACTTCGGTTTCGTAAGAAACTTCGTCCTTTGTAATAGTAGTATTAGCAAACGAAATAAAAATATTATGGATATTCGTAAAATATTAAAAGAAAATAATTTTAGGTTTAATCACTCTCTTGGGCAAAACTTTATAACCGACGACGTTTTGCTTGATAATATCGTAAAAGCAAGCGGAGTAACTAGCGAGGACGTCGTGGTTGAAATAGGCGTGGGCGCAGGCACTTTGACTAGACACCTTGCAGACGTCGCTAAAAGGGTGATATCTTTCGAGGTGGACGAAAGCCTAAAACCCGTGCTAAAACAAACGCTAGCGGATAAAGATAACGTAACGGTGATATTTAAGGACGTACTTAAAATGACCGATAGCGAGTTAAAAGAAATAATAGGCGAGCCGTTTAAGGTGGTGGCAAATTTGCCATATTACATCACTACGCCACTTATTATGCGCTTTTTGGAAAGCAGTTTGACGGTAAAAAGCATTACGGTAATGGTGCAAAAGGAAGTTGCAGATAGGCTAGTTGCTACGCCAAATACTGCCGATTACGGCGTGATTACCGTTGCAGTTGATTTGCGTGGAGACGCTAGCATAAAAATGGTGGTGGATAAAACCAATTTTTATCCTATGCCAAAGGTGGACTCTGCCGTAGTTAGAATAGACGTTTACGACAAGTACGGCGGAGTAGACAAACAAAACGTAATGAAACTTGTAAAGTGCGGTTTTGCTATGCGTAGAAAAGTGCTTACGAATAATTTGAAAAACACCTATAATCTTGACAAAACGGAGTGTGAAAAAGTATTAAGTACGGCGGGATTTAGCCCACAAATTAGGGGCGAAGCGCTATCGACACAAGATTATATAAAACTATACGAAACTATGAAAAAGATTTAATATAAGGCTACTTAGTAGCCTTTTTTGTTTGGGGAAAACGACGTGGTGGTAAGGCGTATTGTTTTGCAAATTACGATACTCGGGTAATATTAGTAGGTAGTAGTTTGGTTGGCTAATGAATATACGGCTTGAATAGGGTGTGTTGTTTGGTAAACACAAAATCATTTATAAAGTAATATACCATTATACCAACGATTACCTGCATAATGTAATAATATTCTATTCTTTTACATATATTCAATTTGGAGGGGAATATGGTAAAGAATTTGATACTAAGTGGCGTAAGCAGTAAAAAATATAACGGTGTAATAAAGATATCCTTAGAGAATAAAACGGTGAAAACTAACTTGAATTTGCCTAATAAGGAATATACGCTAGTGGTGAAAACCGACGAAATAAGGGTATTTTATCCACTTTTGTCAGGAGAAACCTACAAGGTAGATTGCAACCTTGACGGCAATATTACGGTGCTAATTGCCGACGGGAAAGAGGGGCTATTGTATGGCAGTCAAGGGGAGAGAATAAAAGGGTACGTTTTGCTTAGCGAATACAGAAAGGCGTACGACAAAATAAAGGTCAGTAGGCTAGTGAAAATAGACGATAGCGTGCAAAATGACGAAAATACTATAAAGACTGAAAACTCATATACGGAAAGTGAGCCACAAATTAAAGATATTAAAAATGACGATACGAACAAGAAAAATGAAAAGAGTAGCAAAAACGACGAAATAATTAGCGATACGCCTATTCCAAAAGAAAATGAAAAGGATAGCGAAAATATGCTAGATGAAGCCGTAGAAAAGGGTTGCAAAGAAATAGATTTGGACTTAAATTCGGCAAGTAACGCCGTAGAAGAGAAAGACGTAGACGTAAAAACACTTAAAAAGAAAGTGGACGAAAGTAAGGAAATAAATGACGAAATAGTATACAAGGGTGATAATTTTTATTGTGCAGTTCGCTCGCAACTTGACGAAATTTTCGTGTGTTATCCCGAAGAAAGCAAACTGAAAACGCTAGTGAAAGATTCTAAGTGGGCAAGAATAGATTACGAAAACGGCTATTACGTCGTGGGCGTTATTAGTGAAAACGACGAAGTAAAATATATTTGCTACGGCATACCGGGGATATATGTAGTAAAACCGCCTGCCGAGGTGAAGGATATTGCAAGGTGGCTACCGTTAGATATAAATAAGCCACGAGACGAAGGCTATTGGTTAACCTATCAGGACGCAAAAACGGGCAAAACGCTGACGAACGATATATAATAACGTTATTAAATGTATTATAATCTTAATTAGATAGAAAAAATGGTATTGTATTATGATAAACAATGCGAATAAATTAAATTATTGCTATTCTTTTTCTATTTTATTTTGTAGTTCACTAACTTGCCGTTCTAGTTCAGCAACTCGTTGTTTTAATTTTGTACGTTTTGTCTTAACCGTTGTAAGTTTGTTAATTATACTTTTGAAATAAATGTTAAATTTAATAACAAGCCTATTGTTTGGAATTTCATTTCTATATACAAACTCAACGATAAAAGTGATGATGTTTATTAGTAAAAAACAAACAAATAAGTATAGTGAAGCGTGAATAGTAAGGGTGTAATTCGTAGAGTATATTCCAAACGGATTGATTTGGTAAGTAGTTATAGTATATATCATAGTTGCAAAAATAGGCACGTTTAGAAATAGTAGGAGTAAGTCCATTTTATAATTAGTGCCAAATAACTTCATAAATAAAATAAAAGATATGCCGACAAGTGAAATAAGAGTTAACGAGTATAGAGAAATATGCAATGCTACATTGGTTATGAGAGCATCACTAGATAGTTCGCCAGAAAAAGCAAAATTTATTTGTTTGGCAAAAGTGGAAGTTGATGAAATATCCCAAGGTGGATCAGTAACGAGCAAGGTTACGCTAATTGTATAAAACGGTAAAAATAGAAATAGGAACAATATAATAAATTGAATTATGACGAAAATAGAATTAAAATATTTGTTTTGTATAATTCTTTTCATAAAGATACTTTCCTTGTGTGGTGTCTTTATTTTATATAAAAAAACATATAAAATCAAGAAAATAGGAGAAAACTAAGACAATATAGATAAATGTAATATCATTAACAATGACAATAAAGTTATGGGATATAGCGATAGGTAATATTTGGATTTAGGTTTAATTTATTATACAAAACAAATAAATATATAATAAATAATATCGCAATTATAAATAAATTACGTAAAACAAAAAACGAGGGTAGCCTCGTTTTTGTTTTATATAACCTAATAGTTGTAATAGGGTATTTATATAGTGGTTACTTGCAAACTATATAATTGCTTTCACGCTACAAACGGAGTAGCACGCCATACCTTTTTCTTCGCCGATAATACCTAACGTTTCGGTGGTGGTGGCAGTAATTGATATTTTGCTTTCGTCAATACTTAACCTTTTGGCTAGGTTTTGTCTAATAAGTGGAATAACGGGTTTTAGTTTAGGGCGCTCGGCAAGTATCTCGGCGCTAACGTTATTTACGTAGTAGCCTTCGCTATGCAATAATTCTATTACCTTGTCAAGTAGTACTAAACTATCGGCGTTTAGGTATTTGTCGTCGTTGTCGGGGAAGTAGTAGCCTATATCTCTAAGCCCCACAGCCCCTAAAAGAGCGTCCATAATTGCGTGCGTTAGTACGTCGGCATCGGAATGACCTAATAGCCCTAAGTGGTTAGGTACGTCTATTCCGCCGAGTATCAGTTTTCTATTTTCGACAAGTTTGTGTACGTCGTAGCCAACGCCAACCCTAATATCTTGGTCGATATCGTGCCTTGTGGTTATCTTAATATTTTGTTCTTCCCCTTTAATTAGGTGGATAGGTTTTACGTATTTATTAAAAAGTACGCCTTCGTCGCCTGCCGTAAGGTCGCTACTTAGTATTGCGTTTTTGATTAGGCTAGTTTTGAAAGCCTGTGGCGTTTGTATTCGTTTTACGCTACTTCTATCTAGATATTCGCCCGTTTTTACGTAGTATTCGCTGTCAACTGCGTCCACGTATGGTATAGCGCTGTCGTAAAGTTTCACTTCGCTAATTAGTCTGTCTATTAGGGCAGTGGTTAAATATGGTCTTGCGCCGTCGTGGATAAGTACGTAGTCGCTACTCGTTTCGTCAAGGGCGTTCTTAACGCTTTCACTTCGTGTTGCGCCACCAAATACTATACGAATTTTAGGATATTTCTCTTGCAGTCTTTTTGCTTCGTCGTCGCTGTTTTTAGATGCGACGATAATAACGTCGTTAATTTCGCTATTTATAACGAAGGGATAAACCGACGATTCCAGCGTGGTAAAACCACTTACTTTATTTACTACGTAAGTAAGTTTGTTTACTCCTTCCATTCTGCTAGAACTGCCAGCTGCAACTACAATCGCCGTAATATTAGTCATTAAGCACCTCGTATAGTTTGTCGGCGTTTTCCTTTTTTACGTTGTCTTCTACGCTTAGCACCCTAAATTTAAGCGTGCTGTTTTGGTACACTACCTCTACTATATCGCCGATTTTTACTTCCTTAGATGGCTTTGCTTGTTTGCCGTTTATAAGTATTCTATCTTTTTCGCAAGCGTCCTTACTTACAGTGCGACGCTTTATTATTCTAGATACTTTCAAAAATTTGTCTATTCGCATATTTTTCTCCAAAAATATTGTAGCACAAAATAGCAAAAATATAAACACTAAAAAAATTTTCAAAATATTAAAATATTATAATCTAAGGCGATATATTCACTTGACACGCTTGACAATAGGTGTTAAAATATTAAAATCTATAATTATACTGATATTTATGCCCTATTTTACTTTTGGGTAAGGGAAAGGTATAGATTTTAGTAGGGTTTTAGGTGTTATTATCAACAAATTTACAACTAGTTAAAAGCAACTTTGCAATTAACGTTTTATTAATTTTAGAAGAGAGGTAAAATATGTCTCAAAGAGTTCGCGAAGTTAACTATGGCACTACGAAAAGGAAGAGTTTTGCTCGAATTGAAGAAGTAATCGATATGCCATATCTTATCGAAGTGCAAAAAGATTCTTACGACAAGTTTTTAGCGGAGGGTATTAAAGAAGTTTTGGACGATTATTCGCCTATTACCGACTATACCGGCAGACTTGAACTTGCATTTTTGGACCATCGTATCGAGGACAAGCCTAAGTACGATATCAAGGAGTGCAAAAACAAAGACGCAAACTACGCTATTCCTTTGAAAGTAAAAGTAAGATTAACTAACAAAGAAACGGGAGAAATGAAAGACGACGAAGTTTTCATGGGCGATATCCCGCTAATGACCAACAGTGGTTCGTTTATTATCAACGGAGCAGAGCGTGTAGTCGTTAGCCAACTTGTAAGAAGCCCGGGCGTTTATACCGAAAAGGTAAAAGACAAAAACAACGACGACCGTTATTTCACCACCGTTATTCCAAACAGAGGCGCTTGGCTTGAATTTGAACAAGACTTCAACGACGTTTCTTGGGTGCACGTAGATAGAACTAGAAAAATCGCTACGACCGTACTACTTAGAGCGCTTGGCTATGGTAGTAACGAGGCTCTTTTGGACTTGTTTGACAATAACGAGATTATTGCTCAAACCATAAAGAAAGATACATCTACTAGCGAAGAAGAAGGTAAACTTGAACTTTACAAAAGACTTCGTCCGGGTGAAGTACCTTCAAACGAGGCTTTGGTAAACCTTGTTCACAACCTATTCTTCGATTCTAAGAGATACAACCTAGAAAGAGTAGGTAGATATAAATTCAATAAAAAACTTGCTTTGTCTAACCGTCTAGTAGGCTTGACCGCTTACGAGTGCGTAGTTAGTCCACTAACGGGCGAAGTTTTGGTAGAAAAGGGCGAAGTATTCACGAAAGAAACTGCGCTTAGCGTACAAAACAACGGAATTAACGTAGTGTACGTAACCAAAAAGGACGGCAATAGATTCAAGATGATAGGTAACAATACGGTTGACCTAGAAGCCCTTGTAGATTGCAACGCAAAAGAACTTGGCGTACTTGAAAGAGTTTATTATCCAATACTACGTAAAATGATGGACGAAATCGAAGATAAAGACGCTCTGATTATGGCTATCAAAAATAACGCAAGCGAACTTGTTTCTAAGCATATTACTACCGACGATATTATCGCTACCATAAACTACAATATCGGTCTTAACGACGGTTTTGGCGTAACGGATAATATCGACCACTTGGCAAACCGTCGTGTTCGTTCGGTTGGCGAGCTATTACAAAATCAATTTAGAATCGGTATTTCTAGACTAGAAAAAGTAATTAAAGAAAGAATGAGCATCGCGCAAGAGCCTGACGAGGTTACTCCGCAAGCGCTAATTAACATTAGACCTGTAACCAGCGCTATTAAAGAGTTCTTTGGTTCTAGCCAATTATCGCAATTTATGGACCAACCAAACCCAATAGCAGAACTTACTCACAAGAGAAAACTTTCTGCGTTAGGACCTGGCGGTTTGAATAGAGAAAGAGCAGGCTTTGAAGTTCGTGATATTCACTACACGCACTACGGCAGAATGTGTCCTATCGAAACCCCAGAAGGACAAAACATCGGTCTTATTACTTCGTTATCTTGCTTTGCAAGGGTAAACGAATACGGATTTATCGAAACCCCTTATCGTAAGGTAGACAAAACTACGGGCGTAGTAACTAGACAAGTAGACTACTTGCCAGCCGACGTAGAGGACGAAATGATTGTAGCGCAAGCAAGCGAACCGCTTGACGACAATAATCGTTTTGTAAACTCTCGTGTTACTTGCCGTTACATAGAGGAAATTAGGGAATTCCCAAGGGAAAAAGTAGACTATATGGACATATCGCCAAAGCAATTAGTTTCAGTTGCAACCGCACTTATCCCATTCCTTGAAAACGACGATACGAACAGAGCGCTGATGGGCTCTAACATGCAACGTCAAGCAGTTCCTCTAATCAAAACCGAGGCACCTATCGTTGCAACGGGTATGGAGCATAAAATTGCTTACGATAGCGGTGTATGTATCATTGCTAAAAACAGCGGTGTATGCTCGTACGTAAGCGCAGATAAAATCGTGGTTACAACGGACGACGGCAAAGAGGACTTCTATTCTTTGCGTAAGTTTGTAAGAAGTAACCAATGTACTTGTATAAATCAACGTCCTATCGTAGAAAAGGGACAAAGAATAATAAAGGGTATGGTTCTTGCCGATGGTCCTGCTTGTGATAACGGAGAACTTGCACTTGGTAAAAATATGCTTATCGGCTTTATGTGCTGGGAAGGATACAACTTCGAGGACGCAGTTCTTATTAGCGAAGACCTTGTAAAAGACGACGTATTTACTTCTATCCATATCGAAGAGCACGAGATTGAAGCGAGAGATACTAAACTTGGCGAGGAAAAAATCACGAGAGATATACCAAACCTTGGCGAAGACGCACTTAAAAACTTGAACGAAGACGGTATCGTTAGAATCGGTGCAGAGGTACACGCAGGCGACATCTTAGTAGGTAAGGTATCACCTAAGGGCGAAACCGAGCTTACCCCAGAAGAAAGACTATTAAGGGCAATATTCGGCGAGAAAGCAAGAGAAGTTAGGGATACTTCGCTAAGAGTTCCTCACGGCGAAAGCGGTATCGTAGTAGACGTAAAAGAGTTTACTAGAAAGAATAAAGACGAGCTTGCTCCTGGCGTAAACAGACTAATAAGGGTTTACGTAGCGCAAAAGAGAAAGATATCCGTTGGTGATAAGATGGCAGGTAGACACGGTAACAAGGGTGTCGTATCAAGAGTTCTTCCAAGAGAAGATATGCCGTTTATGGCTGACGGTACTCCATTACAAATCGTTCTAAACCCACTAGGCGTTCCTTCTCGTATGAACATAGGACAAGTACTAGAAGTTCACCTTGGCTTAGTTGCTAAAATGCTTGATTGGAAAGTTGCTACTCCTGTATTCGACGGCGCAGAAGAAGAGGACATCAAGGAATTGTTCGAGCAAAACGGTATGGAGAGTGACGGTAAAATTCAACTTTACGACGGAAGAACGGGTAAACCGTTTGAAAATAGGGTAACCGTTGGATATATGTACTATTTGAAACTACATCACCTAGTTGACGATAAGATTCACGCAAGAAGTACTGGTCCTTACTCTCTAGTAACGCAACAACCACTAGGCGGTAAAGCGCAATTCGGTGGACAAAGGTTTGGTGAGATGGAAGTTTGGGCGCTAGAAGCGTACGGCGCAGCAAATATCCTACAAGAAATCCTAACCGTAAAATCCGACGACGTTGTAGGTAGGGTAAAAACGTACGAATCTATCGTAAAAGGCACGAATATATCCGAGCCGGGCGTTCCTGAATCGTTTAAGGTGCTTGTAAAAGAGTTTAACAGCTTAGCGCTTGATATAAAAGTTATCAACGAGAACCACGAAGAAGTTGATATTAAAGAGTTTATCGAGGACGAAAGAGACGTTAAACCTATGAATAAGAAAGAGCAAGAGAAGAAGGAAATCAGCTTGTTCGACGATGGTATGAACGTATTCGGTGACTTTGATAGCGACATCAAGACGTTCGATACTACCGAGGACGAGGACGACGATATGATTAACTTGTTCGCAGACTTCAACGAGAACACCGATTTAGATAAGATAGATATGTTCAAAGAGGAAGAAGAAGCAATCGACGACGAGGGCTTGGATTTCGGCGAAGACGACGATGACGAGGAAATTTTCGATGAAGAAATCGTTTTTGACGAAAATGAAAACGACGACAGGGACTAGGAGGATATAAATGTTTGAATTAAATGATTTTGACTCAATACAAATTAGTTTAGCATCTCCTGAAAAAATCAGGGGTTGGTCGCACGGCGAAGTATTAAAGCCAGAAACTATCAACTACAGAACCAGCAAGCCCGAGCCGGACGGCTTGTTCTGTGAAAGGATTTTCGGACCTGTACACGACTACGAGTGCCATTGCGGAAAATATAAAAGGGTTCGTCACGAAGGCGTTACTTGTGATAAATGTGGCGTTGACGTAACTACTTCTAAGGTTCGTCGTGAAAGAATGGGACATATCGAACTTGCTGCACCCGTTGCGCATATTTGGTATTTTAGAGGCGTTCCTTCAAGAATTAGTTTGCTACTTAATATGCAACCAAAAGAGCTAGAACAAGTAGTTTACTTTGCTGCATACGTAGTGCTTGACCCAGGTAACACCGACGAAACGGGACTAGTAAAAAAACAAGTAATTACCGATAGAGAATACTACGATTTGGTAGATAAAATCGGTGAAGGCAAGTTTAGAGCAGAGATGGGCGCAGAGGCTATTAAAGAGTTACTTCAAGAGATAGACCTTGAAAGCGAAAGCAAAATGCTAAAAGAGGTAGTAAACAAATCTACCGGTCAAAAGAGAATACACACAGTTAAAAGACTTGAAATCGTAGAGGCTTTTAGAATAAGTGGAAATAAACCTGAGTGGATGGTACTAGACGTTTTGCCTGTACTTCCTCCTGATTTAAGACCTATGGTGCCACTAGACGGTGGAAGATACGCAACAAGCGACCTTAACGACTTGTATCGTAGAATAATCAACCGTAACAATCGTTTGAAAGATATGTTGCAAAGAAATACCCCTGCAATCATTATTCGTAACGAGAAGAGAATGTTGCAAGAGGCTGTTGACGCACTTATCGATAACGGTCGTCGTGGAAAGGCAGTATCAGGTCCTGGCAATAGGGAATTAAAATCACTAAGCGGTATGCTTCGTGGTAAGCAAGGTCGTTTTAGACAAAACCTATTAGGTAAACGTGTAGACTATTCTGGTCGTTCGGTTATCGTTGTAGGTCCTGAACTAAAAATGTATCAATGCGGTTTGCCAAAGGATATGGCAAAAGAATTGTTCAAGCCGTTCATTATGCGTATTTTGAAGGAAAGAGAAATATGCAGGAATATTAAGAGCGCAAGAAGATACGTAGACCAAGGTAAGCCTCAAATTTGGGATATTCTTGACGAGGTAATTAAGGACCATCCCGTACTATTAAACAGAGCACCAACCTTGCACAGACTAGGTATCCAAGCATTCGAGCCGGTGTTAGTAGAGGGTAACGCAATTAAACTTCACCCACTAGCATGTTCAGCGTTTAACGCAGACTTCGACGGAGACCAAATGGCAGTTCACTTGCCACTATCTATCGAGGCTCAAACCGAAGCAAGAATGTTGATGCTTTCAACGAATAACATTTTGAAATTGTCCGACGGACGTCCTATCGTGTCGCCAACGCAGGATATGGTACTTGGCGCATACTATCTAACTATTCAAAAGGACGGTGATAAGGGCGAAGGCAAAGTATTTAAGGACGCTAACGAGGCTATGATGGCTTACGAGGACGGCGACATTACTTTGCAATCAAAGATAAAAGTAAGAGTTACCAAAGAAATCGATGGTAAAACTTATTCAAAAATAGTGAATACTTCGCTTGGAAGAATTATTTTCAACGAGGCCATTCCGCAAGATATCGGTTTTGCAAAAAGAAATACGCCAGAGGATGAACTTGACTTTGAAATCGACTTCTTGGTAGGCAAAAAACAACTATCTCAAATCGTTGACCACTGCTTCGAGTGCCACGGTGCACACGATACCGCTATGGTACTAGACGAAATTAAACGTCTTGGATATAAGTACTCAACTATCGGTGCTTTGACCACTAGCGTATTCGATATGACGATACCGGAGAAGAAGAAAGAGTATATCGAAGAGGCAGAGGAAAAAATCGTTAAGATAGAAAAACAAGCAAAGAGAGGACTTCTAAGTGAAGAAGACCGTTACAATCAAACTATCAAAGTTTGGAGAGAAACTGCAAGCGAAGTAGAGGAAGCGTTAAAGGGCGCACTAGATAAGTTTAACCCTATCATGATGATGGCTGACTCAGGAGCCCGTGGTAGCATGAGCCAAATTAGGCAATTAAGTGGTATGCGTGGCTTGATGAGTGACCCAACGGGTAGAATCATCGAACTTCCTGTTAAATCTAACTTCCGTGAAGGCTTGACGGTGCTAGAATACTTCATTTCTTCTCACGGTGGACGTAAAGGTCTTGCCGATACTGCATTAAAGACGGCAGAATCAGGTTACTTAACCAGAAGACTTGTAGACGTTTCGCACAACGTAATAGTAGTCGAGGACGACTGTGGTGATACCCGTGGCGTAACCATTACCCCTATTATGAGTGGCAAAAACGTTATCGAACCGCTTAAAGATAGAATTGCAGGTAGATATACTATCGAAGATATATTCCATCCTGAAACGGGCGAACTTATCGTTAAGAAGGATACTATGCTTTCTAACGAACAAGCCGAGGCTATTGAAAAGGCAGGCATTACCTCCGTTAGAATTAGAAGCACGCTTACTTGTAAAACTAGAAACGGCGTATGTTCTAAGTGTTACGGTAAGGATATGTCGTCTAACAATCCTGTTCGTAGGGGCGAGGCAGTTGGTATTATCGCAGCGCAATCAATTGGTGAACCAGGTACTCAGCTTACGATGAGAACCTTCCATACCGGTGGTATCGCAACGAGTGACGATATTACGCAAGGTCTACCACGTGTCGAAGAATTGTTCGAAGCAAGAAACCCTAAAGGTATGGCTATCATTGCTGAAAAGGGTGGTAAATGCGAAGTTTACGTTCAAAACGACAAGAAAGAAAAGAATTTTGGCAAAACTATCGTTAAGGTAATAAACGGCGACGACGTAACGGAGTATGCATTACCTATCGGCGCAAAGGTAAAAGTTGCAACGGGCGACGAAATTGAAGCAGGTACTGCTTTGATGCAAGGTTCAATAAACCCTCAAGATATGCTAAGAGCAAGAGGCGTTAAGGGCGTACAAGATTACATTACCAAAGAAGTTCAATCCGCATATAGAACTGCCGGCGTAGAAATTAACGACAAACACATCGAAATTATCGTTAGACAAATGCTACGTAAGGTAAGAATCGAAACGCAAGGTGATACTAATATGTTGCCAGGTACTTTGGTTGATATTTTTGATTATGAAGACGAGCAATCGAGAGTACTTGAAAACGGTGGTGTACCAGCAAGCGCAAAGAGAACGTTACAAGGTATTACCAAGACGGCTCTTGCAACCGATTCGTTCTTATCTGCTGCATCATTCCAAGAAACTGCAAAGGTTCTAACCGACGCTGCTATTAAGAATAAGGTAGACCCACTACTTGGATTAAAGGAAAACGTAATTATAGGTAAGTTGATTCCGGCTGGTACGGGTAACAAATATTACAAACATTTCGTAGCGGGGGAAGTAAGAGAGCAACCTACCGTTACCGTGGATAACATATTGTCCGATATCGACGAGTTCGATTACGACGACGAGATTTAAGGAGAAGAAATGAGATTATTTACATCTGAAAGCGTAACTGAGGGACATCCGGATAAGGTTTGTGACAAAATAGCCGATAGCATTCTTGACGCTATTTTGGAACAAGACAATAAAGCGCACGTAGCGTGTGAAGTATGCACAACTACAGGTTTGGTTATGCTACTTGGTGAAATAAGCGGGAAATTCCATATTGATTATCAAGACATAGTAAGAAATACCATAAAAGAGATTGGATACGTTGACGGCGATATTGGTTTCGACTACAAAAGTTGTGGTATTATCAACTCGCTTCATAAACAATCTGTGGATATTGCGCTAGGCGTAGATAACGCTAGCGAGCATAGAGAGGGTGGTCAAGAACTTGACTTAATAGGAGCAGGCGACCAAGGTATGATGTTTGGTTACGCATCGAACGAAACCGAGGAATATATGCCTCTTGCAATCACTCTTGCTCACAAACTAACTATGCAACTTACGAAAGTAAGAAAAGACGGTGTAATGCCAGAGCTTAGACCCGACGGAAAAGCGCAAGTTACCGTTCAATACGGGGACGACGGAAAGGCTGAAAGAGTACATACGATAGTCGTTTCAACTCATCACGACGCTAACGTTGATATGGATACTTTGCGTGAAAAAATTATCGACAAGGTAATTAAGGCGGTAATTCCAAGTGAACTACTAGACGAAAACACGTTGATTTACGTAAACCCTACGGGTAGATTCGTTATCGGCGGACCAAACGGCGATGCAGGCGTAACGGGTAGAAAAATTATCGTGGATACCTACGGTGGATATTCTGCTCACGGCGGTGGCGCACTAAGTGGTAAAGACCCTACGAAAGTGGATAGAAGCGCAATGTATATGGCAAGATACGTATGCAAAAACTTAGTTGCAAGTGGTATTTGCCAAAAGGTACAATTACAAGTTGCTTACGCCATAGGTAGATCGCACCCTGTATCCGTAAACGTAAATACGTACGGTACGGGCAAAGTTAGCGACGAGACTATTTGCGATATAGTAAATAAGTTGTTCGATTTGCGTCCTGCCGCTATTATCAAAAAACTTAAACTAGATAGACCTATCTACGCAGAAACTTCTAACTACGGACATTTCGGTAGAAAAGGTTTTACCTGGGAAGAGTTAGATATGGTAGACAGCATCAAAAAGGAATATCAAAATATTTAATCGAAGGTGTATATGACTATTCAAGGTTGCGTTGAACAAATAATATTTTGTAACGAAACGAATAATTATATGGTAGTAGATTTGTCTTGCAGCGGTGAACTTATCACCGCTGTAGGTATATTTCCAACTATTCAAGTTGGCGAAACGCTAATGCTAGAAGGGGAATATCAAGTAAATCCCCGTTTTGGCGAGCAATTTAAGGTGTCTAACGTAAAGTTTGTAGCCCCCACGACCAAAGAGGACGTGGTGGCTTTTTTGTCTAGTGGACTTATTAAGGGGCTTGGCAAAAACAAAGCAAAAAGTATAGTTGACGTCTTTGGCGAAAAAACGCTAGATATAATAGAAACTACACCTATTAGACTAACTGAGATTAGAGGAATAGGCAAAAAAACCGCTATGGAAATAGCCGATTCCTACCAAGAAAATAAACAAATGAAAGATACTATAATGTATCTTCAAAAGTACGATATAACTACGAATTTATCTATAAAAATATACAAAGCGTACAAGGGAAAAGTACAACGAGTATTAGAGGAAAATCCTTATAAACTTATCGACGATATAGACGGCGTTGGTTTTGTAATTGCCGATAGAATTGCTATGAGTATGGGCGTAAATTACGACAGCGTTCTAAGGATAAGGGCGGGGATAAACTACGTACTTACCGAAAAATGCACTCAAAGTGGAAATACTTGTTTACCTAAGGGCGAAACGATAAATGCAGTTATGGAAACTTTGAAAATTTACGAGGAAAATAAGATTACCGAAGTTTTGGACACGATGACTATTACGGGCGAAATAAAGGAAACCGTGATAGAGGAAAAAACTTTCGTAAGTAAAAATATATACTATTACAGCGAACTTGGTATCGCTGAAAAAATGATAGCGCTATTTAACGGTGCAAGCGAAATACATATAAACTTAGAAGCCGATATAAGCGAATTTGAGTTTGTAAACGGCATTAAACTACACGATGCGCAGAAAAAAGCAGTTGAAAACGCCGTGCAAAACGGAATAGAAATTATAACGGGTGGACCAGGAACGGGTAAAACCACCATTATAAAGGCAATACTATCTATTCTAAAAAGCAAAGGGCAAAAGGTGGCGCTTGCAGCCCCTACGGGAAGGGCAAGTAAAAGACTACAAGAGGCAACGGGCGAAAATGCAAAAACGTTGCATAGACTACTTGGCATAAATCCAAGTAGCGACGGCGGTGCGTTCTTGTATAACGAAAGAAATAAGTTGCCGTACGATACCGTGATTATCGACGAGATAAGTATGGTGGACGTAATACTATTTAACTCCTTCTTAAAGGCGTTAGAAGTGGGTACTAGACTTATATTAGTAGGCGATAAGGACCAACTGCCTAGCGTAAGTCCCGGTAACGTGTTGAAGGATTTAATAAGTAGCAAAATATTCTCGGTAGATATGCTAACGCAAATTTACAGGCAGGACGAGGACAGCCTAATCATTACTAACGCCCACAGGATAAATACGGGTGAAATGCCTATAATTACGGGCAAAGCCAAGGACTTTTTCTTTGAAGAACACCTATCTAGCGAGGACAACTTACAAACAGTATTAGACCTGTGCTACAAAAGACTACCAGGATATACGAAGGTAAGCCCAAAAGAAATACAAGTGCTTGCCCCTATAAAGCGTGGCGTGGACGGAGTGAATAATCTAAACGTGGAGTTGCAAAAACTACTTAATCCGCCTAGCGATAGAAAGAGAGAATTGCACCACGGCTCTACTATATTTAGAGAGGGCGACAAGGTAATGCAAACCGTAAATAACTACGACTTAGAGTGGACGGGTGAAACGGACGGTGTGGGCGTATTTAACGGAGATATGGGCGAAATTCGAAGGATAAACACCTCGGATAAAACGATCGAAGTGGAGTTTGAAGACGGAAGGAGAGCCGTTTATTCGGACGGAGAGTTTGACCAACTTATTCTAAGTTACGCCATAAGCATACACAAAAGTCAGGGTAGCGAGTTCGACGTATTAGTTATTTGTATAAGTAGCGGTGGCTACATAATGCTGAATAGAAATTTGCTATATACGGCGGTAACTAGGGCAAAAAAAACCGTGATAATAGTCGGCAGTAAAAAACATTTATACCATATGGTAAAAAACGACGAAGTAACTACAAGATACAGTCTACTAAGATATTTGCTTACTCAAACTATGAATGCGGGAAGGACGATAGGATATTATGACGGATTTTAAGGGTAAGATGCTAAATTTTAGGTACGACCTAGCAAGAAAAAGCAACAAGCTAAGGGAGAAAGCCGAGAAAAATAAGGCGATTAAATGCACGTTAAACGGAATTTTCCCCGAAGATATTACGTGTAATTATTGTGGAAAAGAACTTAGTAAGAAAAGTCGTAGTGGATTATGCGACGAGTGCTTGCAAAAGTTAAGGAAAAACGACGGCAGAATTTGCGTAACTTGTGGTAGACCGTTCGATAGCGAAACGGACTATTGCTTAGGTTGTCAAAACAACGAGCGATTTTTCGAATTTTGTAGGTCGCCACTAGTGTACGAAGGGATAGCAAAGGAGTTAATGCACGCTTTTAAGTTTAGCGGGAAGCGTTATCTTGCAAAATACTTCGTTAGTTTTATGATAGATACCTATCTAGATAATCCTTTTAATTGCGACGTCGTTATCGCAGTGCCTATTTCAAAACGCAAGTATTTGGAGCGTGGATATAATCAAAGTGAACTGCTTGCAAAGGAATTAGCAAATAGATTGAATATCGAGTACGACGATAGTCTACTTGAAAAGATTAAGGATACTAAAAATCAGGTTGGATTAGGTAAAAAGGAAAGAATAGAAAATTTGCGAGGTGCGTTTCTTGCCTCAAAAGAGGTAAAGGGCAAAACCGTGCTACTAATAGACGACGTACTTACTACGGGTAGCACCGTAAACGAGTGTAGCAAAGAACTAATGAAAAAGGGCGCTAATAGCGTGCAAGTTATAACGGCTACGTCGGTAGAAGAAAAATATTATATGGTGTAGTTTTTACAAAATACGCCGTTTATCGTAGATAATATTAAATATATATGTATATATATTGTGTTTACACTTTTTTGCTTTTAGTGTAGAATAGAAGTAGCATTATAGGAGAAGATATGAGTATTTTTAATAAAATCTTTTTATCCGAAAACGATAGAAACGTAAAAAAAATCAAAAAAATTGCCGATAAAGTATTAGAACTAGACGAGCAATTTTCCAAAAAGAGCGACGAAGAGTTAAAAAACCTTACTGCGACTCTAAAAGAAAGATATCAACAAGGCGAAAGTTTGGATAGCCTTTTGCCCGAAGCGTTTGCAAATTGCAGAGAGGCTGCGTGTAGAGTGCTTAAAATGAAGCACTTCCCCGTACAAGTTATGGGTGGCGTGTGCTTGCACCAAGGCAGAATAGCCGAAATGCACACGGGTGAAGGTAAAACGCTCGTTGCAACCTTACCAGCATACCTTAACGCACTTGCTGGAAGGGGCGTATTCGTAGTAACCGTCAACGACTATCTAGCATCAAGGGATGCTCAGTGGATGGGCAAGATATACAAGTTTTTAGGCTTGACGGTAGGCGTAGTCGTTAGTGGAATGAAACCCGAGGAAAAGAAGAAGGCTTATTCTTGCGATATAATTTACGCAACTAACAACGAACTAGGCTTTGACTATCTAAGAGATAATATGGTGCTAGACAAGGACGACAAAGTGCAAAAAGACTTGTACTTTGCAATCGTGGACGAGGTGGATAGTATCCTTATCGACGAGGCGAGAACACCGCTTATCATTAGTGGCGCAGGTAGTAAGTCTAGCGACTTATACGTAAAGGCAAATCGTTTTGTAAAAGGCTTAAATGAAGACGACTATTTCGTAGAAGAAAAGGACAAAACGGTAAACCTTACCGAAGAAGGCGTAGCAAAGGCAGAACTTTATTTTAAGCTTGAAAACCTTGCAGACCCAAATAATACCGACCTTGTACATCATATTCGCCAAGCGTTAAAAGCGAATATTATTATGAAGAAAGATAGCGACTATATCGTATCCGACGGCGAAGTGCTAATCGTAGACGAGTTTACAGGTAGAATTATGATAGGTCGTAGATATAGCGACGGCTTGCACCAAGCAATCGAAGCAAAGGAAAACGTTGCGATTAGGGCTGAAAACAAGACGATGGCTACCATTACATTCCAAAACTATTTTAGGTTATTTGAAAAGTTAAGTGGTATGACGGGTACTGCAAAAACCGAAGAAGAGGAATTTAAGGGTATTTACGGGCTAGACGTAGTGGTGCTTCCAACAAACTTGCCTATAAAAAGGATAGACGAAAACGACGTTATTTACCCAACCGTAAAAGGCAAAATCAAGTGCATTATCGAAGATATTAAGGAGTGTTACGACCGTGGTCAACCTGTCTTAGTAGGTACTATTACGGTTGAAAAGAGTGAAGCGCTAGCAAAGGAACTAAGAAGAGAAAAAATACCTTGCAAAGTGCTAAACGCTAAAAACCACGCACTAGAAGCAGAAATCGTAGCGCAAGCAGGTAAGAAAGGCGCAGTTACTATTGCAACTAATATGGCTGGTCGTGGTACGGATATTTTGCTAGGTGGTAACCCAGAATTTTTGGCAAAAGAAGAAATGCAAAAACTTGGTTACGAGCTAGATATTATCGAGCAAGCAACTTCTTTTGCAACCATTACCGACGAACAAGTACTAAAAGCAAGAGAAAAATACAACGAGTTATACGCTAAATACAAAGAGCAAACCGATAAGGAAAAAGCAGAAGTTAAGGCAGTAGGCGGACTACGTATTATAGGTACTGAAAGGCACGAAAGTAGACGTATCGACAACCAATTACGTGGTCGTGCAGGTCGTCAAGGCGACGAAGGTTCTTCTATTTTCTACATATCTATGGAGGACGACCTAACTAGGTTGTTTGGTGGCGACAAAATGAAGGCAGTTGCAGAAACCTTGCACGCCGAGGAAGATATGCCTATAACAAACGCCATTATATCCAAGTCGATTGAAAGAGCGCAAAAGAGCGTAGAAGGCAGAAACTACTCTATAAGAAAACAAGTGCTAGCTTACGATAACGTAATGAACAAGCAAAGGGAGATTATCTACCAAGAAAGAAATAAGATTTTGGACGGAGTAGAACTTCATAGCCAATTACTTGATATGATAAATCCTATTGCTCAAAACGTAGTAGGGTACTACGCCGACTACGATACCGACTTTAACGAGTGGGATTACGATGCGTTTAATAGGGCTATCGAGGCAAGACTACTTGACCAAGGCACGAACTTTATGACGCCTAAAAAAGCGGCTGTGTTCGACGTGTACAAGTTGTCCGAGATGATTACCGAAGAGGCAATTAAGCAATACGAGGCTAAAATAGAAAGGGCAAAAGAGCAAGGTATCGACTTTACTAAAATAGAAAGATTCATTATGTTGAAAGTAATAGATACCAAGTGGATGGCGCATATCGACGATATGGACGTATTAAGGCACGGTATCGGTCTACGTGCGTACGGTCAACGTGACCCGGTTGTTGCATATCAAAAGGAAGGCTTTGATATGTTCGAGGAAATGCTTGACGCAATCAAAACCGACACGGTATGCTTCCTTCTTAAAGTAAGCGTAGAGGAAAAGGAACAAAACCAAGAGGAAATCGTAAAAAATTCGAGTGCAAAACACGCTAAAAAGACGGTGGGAAGGAACGATCCTTGCCCTTGCGGAAGTGGTAAAAAGTACAAGAATTGTTGCGGTAAAAACCTATAAACCCCAAGGAGAGATATGATAGATTTTTTTGAAACCAGACAAACGCTGAAAAGACTTAGGGGAATAGTCGTTTCGGCGGGGGAGTCTCTTTGACTTAAATAAGGTAAAAGAAGAGATAGAGAAACTAACCGAGGAGCAGAACAAGGAAGATTTTTGGCTAGATACCGAAAACGCTCAAAAAGTATCGGCTACCTTAAAACGTAATCAAAATAAAATAAATAAGAACGTTGCTTTTTTGTCTAGGATAGACGACCTTGAAACTATGGTGGACTTAGTTGAAGAAGAAATGGACGAAAAAGAGGCAGAGGAAATTGAAAACGAACTAAAAAGCCTAGAAGCCGACCTAGAAAAATATAGGTTAGAAACGCTATTTAAGGGCAAGTACGACGGCTTAAACGCCATACTTACCTTGCACGCAGGAGCGGGCGGAACAGAGGCTCAGGATTGGGCAAGTATGCTGTTTAGAATGTATTCAAGGTACGTGGAAAAGAGCGAAAAATTCTCACTTAGCGTGCTTGACGTTCTTGACGGCGACGAGGCTGGCTACAAGTCCATTACGTTTAGAATAGAAGGCGACAATGCGTACGGCTTTTTCAAGGCGGAAAAGGGCGTTCATAGGCTGGTTCGAATATCGCCGTTTGACGCTAATAAGCGTAGGCACACGTCGTTTGCATCTCTTGACGTAATGCCTGAGATAATCGACAACGACGAAATAGTTATTCGCCCCGAGGAAATAAAGGTGGATACCTACCGAAGCAGTGGAGCGGGTGGTCAGCACGTAAATAAAACGTCGTCGGCAGTAAGAATGACGCATATCCCAACGGGAATAATCGTTCAGTGCCAAAACGAAAGAAGTCAAATACAAAATAGAGAAACGGCGCTTAATATGCTGAAAGGTAAACTTGCCGAATTAAAAGAAAGAAAACAGCAAGAAGAAGCGCAAAATATTCAGGGCGACCTAAAAAAGATAGAATGGGGTAGCCAAATAAGAAGTTACGTATTTTGCCCTTACACTATGGTAAAGGACCACCGTACAGGATACGAAACGGGCAATATTCAAGCAGTAATGGACGGAGAAATAGAGGATTTTATTTACGAATACCTAAAACGTTGCTAATATGACTTACGAAGAAATAATTGAGGAAAAATTTAATAAAATCAGGGACAAGGAAGATATCGTAATTTTGGGTATCGAGTCTAGTTGCGACGAAACTGCTGCTTCTGTGGTAAGGGGCGGAAGAGAGGTGCTTTCAAATATCGTTGCCTCGCAAATAGATATTCACCGTAGGTTTGGTGGAGTCGTACCTGAAATAGCAAGTAGAAATCACGTAACTGCAATAGACAACGTGGTAAAAAACGCATTAAAGGACGCAAATATGACCTTGGACGACGTGGACTGTATAGCAGTTACTTACGGGGCAGGGCTACTTGGAGCACTAATAGTTGGCGTAAGTTATGCAAAAGCACTTTCTTTTGCTAAAAAAATACCACTAATTGCAGTTAGCCACGTAAAAGGGCATATATCGGCAAATTACGTCGCTAATAAAGAGTTAGAGCCACCGTATATCTGTTTGCTTTGTTCGGGCGGACATACTGCTATTATAAAGGCAAAAGACTACGGCACCGTTGAAATGCTAGGTTCTACGCAGGACGACGCAGTAGGCGAAGCGTTCGATAAGGTAGCAAGAGTATTAGGCTTGCCGTACCCTGGTGGACCCGAGGTACAAAAACTTGCTAGGGAAGGCAAGGCGAATATTCCTTTTCCAAAGCCGTATAAAAACGAAAAGCATTACAATTTTTCTTATAGTGGCATTAAAACGGGTGTAATAAATTACGTTAGAAACAACGAGGATAGAAAAGTCGAGATAAACAAGGCGGACGTAGCGCGCTCTTTTCAAGAGGTGGCAGTGTCTATGTTAGTTGACAACGCAGTTAGAGCGGCAGAGGATACGGGCATTAAAAAAATAGTAGTTGCAGGTGGCGTAGGTGCAAACGAAAGGCTAAGGGAATTGCTTAGCCAAAAGGCAAAGAAAAAAGGTATAGAAGTGTACTATCCGCCACTAAAATTATGCACGGACAACGCCGTTATGATAGCAAGTTGCGCTTACTTTATGATAAAGTCGGGCGCAAGACCTGCTAAGGCAGATTTGGACGCTAGTTCAACGGTAAAAATTCAGTAAAAAAAGCCCTTAAATTAGGGCTTTTTATTTTTTCGTTTTAGTTTATAAAAGTTAGGAAAAGGGAGTTTTTAGTAGCAAGGCAAGTAAGCGATAAAAAACGGTTTTGTATAGTATATATATTTATATCTAATATCTATAACAATATTTATCTAGTGGCTGTAAATTCCTTGATTTTGGATATAAAATATGCTAAATTATACTTATAAAAAAATTTTTTTCAATAATATTTTATAATTTTTCAAAAGCAGTACAATTTATTTGACATATTGTCTAAATATTGATAAAATGATATAACTTGTAGTAGGTGCAAGTATTATAATATTGTCAAAAATATTAGGATAATGGAAGAGTTAAAAGAAAAACTTGCTAACAAAACTTTAAGAGTCGTTGGTTTAAGACAAGTCTTAAAGGGTTTAGATAAAGGCGAGATCGGGTGTGTTATTCTCGCCAAAGACGCAGATAGTTATTTCAAAAGATGCGTTACCGAAAGCGCAAAAGAAAGCGGCGTTAAAGTAATCGAGGTACAATCCAAAGTATTACTTGCTTCCTATTGTAACGTCGAAGTGCTGGTGGGCGTAGCCGGACTGAAATGCTAAAAGCAAGCATCTGTGCTTAAACAGAAATAGTATGGGTATCCTTCGGGGTTGCTGGACACTCATCCGAAAAATTTACAGGAGGTAATACAATGCCAACAATTAATCAATTGATTAGGCAAGGCCGTCAAAAACAAGTTACAAAGTCAAATTCACCTATTTTGGAGAATTGTCCTCAAAAGAGAGGTGTTTGCCTTAGCGTAACTACCACTTCTCCAAAAAAACCAAACTCAGCACTTAGAAAAATCGCTAGGGTTAGATTGGTTAACGGTATGGAAGGTACTGTTTATATTCCAGGTATCGGACATAACCTACAAGAGCACAGCGTTGTTCTTATGAGAGGCGGAAGAGTAAAAGACTTGCCAGGTGTTAGGTATCACATTATTCGTGGTGCATTAGACGCAGCAGGCGTTGCTAACAGAAAGCAAGCTAGATCAAAATACGGCGCAAAGAAAGCAAAATAATTGCTTCGGATGACAAAACAACCAAATAAGATATAAGGAGAAATAAATATGCCTAGAAGAGCAGGCGTCCCAAAGAGAGACGTTCTACCTGATCCAGTGTACGGAAGCAAGGTTATTACCAAGTTAATCAACCAAGTTATGTACGATGGAAAAAGAGGTACGGCGCAAACTATCGTTTATGACGCTTTTGAAATAATTGAACAAAAATTATCACTAAATCCTATGGATGTATTTAACAAGGCATTAGAAAACATTATGCCTGTGTTAGAAGTTAAAGCAAGAAGAGTTGGTGGTTCTACCTACCAAGTTCCACTTGAAATTAGACCTGACAGAAGACAAACGCTTGGTATAAGATGGCTAGTTCTTTACGCTAGAAAAAGAGGCGAAAAGAATATGGATGCTAGATTAGCCGGCGAAATCATGGACGCTTATAACAACACCGGTGCTGCCGTTAAGAAGAAGGAAGATACGCACCGTATGGCAGAGGCTAACAAAGCATTTGCACACTATCGTTGGTAATCCCCGACGTAGTGAGGAGGAATAAATGTCAAGAGAATATTCTTTAGAGAAAACTAGAAATATCGGTATTATGGCGCACATCGACGCTGGTAAAACCACTACTACCGAGCGTATCCTATTCTATACGGGAAAAACTCACAAACTTGGTGAAACCCACGACGGCGCTGCAACTATGGACTGGATGGAGCAAGAGCAAGAAAGAGGTATTACTATTACTTCTGCCGCTACTACTTGTCATTGGGCAGACCACTGCATCAATATTATTGATACCCCGGGCCACGTTGACTTTACCGTAGAGGTTGAAAGAAGCCTTAGAGTACTAGACGGAGCAGTTGCTTTGTTCTGTGCAAAGGGTGGCGTTGAACCTCAATCTGAAACCGTTTGGAGACAAGCAGATAAATACCGTGTACCAAGAATTGCATTCGTAAACAAAATGGACGTTATCGGCGCAAACTTCTACAATGCGGTAGATATGATGAAAACCAGACTAAAAGCCAATGCAGTTCCTATCGAACTACCTATCGGTAAAGAAGATACTTTCGTAGGTATTATCGATCTAATTGACGAGGATGCGGTTATTTACGATAACGACCTAGGTACTCAATTCCATACTACTGAAATTCCTGACGATATGAAAGAAGAGGCTAGCGAAGCAAGACAAACTCTTATCGAGGCGCTTGCTGATACCGACGACGATATTGCAGAGAAATTCTTAATGGAAGAGGAAATCACCGTTAACGAAATCAAAGCAGCATTAAGAAGGGCTACCATCGGTATGAAAATTACCCCTGTTATGTGCGGTAGCGCATACAGAAACAAGGGTGTACAAAATCTACTTAACGCTATTATTGATTATTTACCATCTCCTATCGATATTCCAAGTATCGAAGGAACGACTTTGGATGGACAACCTGAATTAAGACATTCTAGCGACGACGAGCCGTTTAGCGCATTGCTATTCAAGGTTATGACCGATAAATTCGTAGGTAAACTTGCATTCGTACGTATTTACTCAGGTGTACTTACCACAGGTTCTTACATTATGAACTCGTCTAAGGGTAAGAAAGAAAGAGTAGGCCGTATCGTTAGAATGCACGCTAACGAAAGACAAGATATTAATGAGGCTTACGCCGGTGATATAGTTGCTATCGTAGGATTAAAAGAGTCTACGACCGGTAACTCACTATGCGATCCTGACCATCCTGTTATTCTGGAAGATATGGAGTTCCCAGACCCGGTTATTAACGTTGCTATCGAGCCTAAGACCAAAGCAGGTCAAGAAAAAATGGGCTTAGCGCTAGTTAAACTTGCCGAGGAAGACCCTACTTTCAAAACCTATACTAACCAAGAAACCGGACAAACTATTATTGCAGGTATGGGCGAACTTCACCTAGATATAATCGTAGATAGACTTCTTCGTGAATTTAAGGTTGAGGCAAACGTTGGTAAACCACAAGTTGCTTATCGTGAGTCTATTAAGAAAACCGTTCAAAAAGAAGGCAAATTCGTTCGTCAATCTGGTGGTAAAGGTCAATACGGACACTGCGTAATCATACTTGAACCATTAGAGCCAGGCACGGGTACTCAATTTGAAGATAAAACCGTTGGTGGAAGTATTCCAAAAGAGTATATCCCAGCAGTTCAAGCAGGTATTATGGAAGCAAGCCAATGCGGCGTTCTAGCAGGATATGAAACCGTTGACTTCAAGGCAACCGTTATCGACGGAAGTTACCACGAAGTTGACTCGTCAGAAATGGCGTTCAAAATTGCTGGTTCTATGGCTTTCAAAGAGGCTGCTAAGGCTGCAAACCCTGTACTACTTGAACCTATTATGAAAGTAGACGTAACTTTACCAGACGAATATCTTGGCGACGTAATGGGAGGATTAAACTCTCGTCGTGGACAACTAAAAGGTATGGAAATGTCTAACGGTGTACAACTTGTATCTGCTGACGTTCCGCTATCTGAAATGTTCGGATATGCAACCGACCTAAGAAGTTGCACGCAAGGTAGAGGTAACTACTCAATGCAATTCTCGCACTATGCCGAAGTGCCAAACAGCATTGCTGAGAAAATTATCGGCGAAAGAGCAAAAAAATAATATAGCATATTTTATGCAATTATGATATAATAATAAATACAATAATAAAAAATAAGAATTTGTAGGAGGAATTTCAAAATGGCAAAGGCTAAATTTGAAAGAAACAAACCCCATGTAAACATTGGAACCATTGGTCACGTTGACCACGGTAAGACCACTTTGACTGCTGCTATCACTATGTATTGCGCATCTAAGGGTAACGCTGAAGCAATGAAATACGACCAAATCGATAAGGCTCCAGAAGAGAAGGAAAGAGGAATAACCATCAATACTTCTCACGTTGAGTACGAAACTGCTAATCGTCACTACGCTCACGTTGACTGCCCAGGACACGCAGACTACGTTAAGAACATGATTACCGGTGCTGCTCAAATGGACGGCGCTATCCTAGTAGTTGCTGCTTCTGACGGTCCTATGCCTCAAACTAGAGAGCACATCTTGCTTGCTAGACAAGTTGGCGTTCCAAAGATCGTAGTATTCATGAACAAAAAAGACTTAGTAGACGATCCAGAACTTCTTGAATTAGTTGAAATGGATATCAGAGAATTACTAAGCGAGTACGATTTCCCTGGCGACGATACCCCTATCGTTATCGGTTCTGCTGCTAAGGCAATCGAAGATTTACAAGCTGGTAAAACCGAAGATGAATCTGAGTGGGTTAAAGCTATCGCTGAATTGCTTGATGCAGTTGACGAATATATCCCTGCTCCAGTTCGTGACACCGAGAAACCTTTCTTGATGCCAGTTGAGGACGTATTTACTATTACTGGTCGTGGTACTGTTGCTACCGGTAGAGTAGAGAGAGGATGCTTAAAGATGCAAGATAAAGTTCAAATCGTAGGTCTTCAAGATCAACCTACCGAAACCGTTATTACCGGTATCGAAATGTTCAGAAAACTTCTTGACGAAGCATACGCTGGCGATAACATCGGCGCACTTCTAAGAGGTGTTCAAAGAACTGATATCGAAAGAGGACAAGTTCTTGCAAAACCAGGTTCAATCAACCCTCACACTCATTTCACTTCTCAAGTTTACGTTCTAACTAAAGAAGAAGGTGGAAGACATACTCCTTTCTTTGATGGATATCGTCCACAATTCTATTTCAGAACTACCGACGTTACCGGTTCTATCAAACTACCAGAAGGCGTTGAGATGGTTATGCCTGGCGATAACATCGATATGGAAATCACTTTGATTACCCCAATCGCTATCGAAGAAGGTCTTCGTTTCGCTATCCGTGAAGGCGGAAGAACCGTTGGTTCAGGCGTTGTAGCAAAAATTTTAGGCTAATTATCTGCAAATTCATAAAATAATCGTTATGCGTGCCTTTAATTAGGCACGCAGGCGATAAATTTAGCAAGATAATAAAACACGAAATCCTTATTTTGCATAAGGGTAGAGTGTCTACGCAATTTTTTGCGTAATAATGGAGGTGTTACTGTGGCTGCGGGAACAAATACAACCAAGATAACCTTAGCTTGTACGGAATGTAAACATCGTAACTATACCAGTACGAAAAACAAGAAAAATACTCCTGACAGAATGGAATTACAAAAATATTGTAAATTCTGCAAAAAAACTACAACTCATAAAGAAACCAAATAATCGGGAGGTTTTTAATGGAACAAACTAAATCCGATAAAAAGGAAAAAAATAATGCTCCTGTTAAAAATAAGGAGAAGAAAGAGGGATTTTTCAAAAGAACGGGCAGAAAATTCAAAGAATTTTGGTCCGAACTTAAAAAAATTACTTGGCCTGATGCTAAAACCGTTGGCAAAAATACGCTTATCGTTTTAGTTGTCGTTTTGATTTTCTTCTTAGTAATTTGGGGATTTGACAGTTTACTAGCATATCTGCTGGGATTATTAGTTAGCGCATAAGGAAGGATATAATGGATAATAATGAAGCAAAATGGTATGTAATCCACACATATTCATCTTATGAAAATATGGTAGAGACCAACCTACGTAATATGATTGAAAATAATAATCTTCAAGATAAAATTTTCGACATAAGAATACCGGTTGAGGACGATATCGTTGAAAAAAACGGCAAACGTAAGGTCGTTCAAAAGAAAAAATTCAAAGGTTACGTTTTTGTAAAAATGATTTATACCAACGAAATTTGGTATCTTATCACAAATACCAGAGGCGTTACCGGTTTTGTCGGTCCAAAGGGCAGACCTGTTCCAATTTCTAACGACGAAGTAAGAAGAATGGGACTAGAAGAGATTGCAGTAGAGGATTTCGACATCAAGGTAGGAGACAATATCCAAGTTATCTCCGGTGCATTAGAAGGCTTCCCTGGTGAAGTTGTCGAGGTACTTGGCGACAAACAAAAGGTTAAAGTTATCGTATCGATGTTCGGCCGTGAAACGACTGTTGAACTTGATTTTAACCAAGTGGAAAAAATCTAATATTTTGAGGAAAAATATTAGTAATACCTTAGGGTATTATGTGGGAGAACGTAAATCTTTTTATGCGTTCGAGAAACCACGTTTGTGTAGTGAAGGAGGTATTTCGCTATGGCAAAGAAAATTACGGCAGTAGTAAAATTACAATTACCGGCAGGTAAAGCAACTCCGGGACCACCAGTAGGTTCTACCCTTGGTCCGTTCGGTATCAACCTTCCGGGCTTTACGAAAGAATTTAACGCTAAAACCCAAGACAAAGTTGGTCTTGTAATTCCTTGCGTTATTACGATTTATGCAGATCGTTCTTTCACCTTTATTTTGAAAACCCCACCTACGCCTGTTTTAATTAAAAAGGCATGTGGTATTGACACGGCTTCGGCTAAGCCGAATTCAGTAAAAGTAGCAAAACTAACCAAAGCACAAGTTAGAGAAATCGCTGAAACGAAAATGCCTGACTTAAACGCTGCTTCTATCGAGGCTGCTATGAGTATGGTTGCTGGTACTGCTCGTTCTATGGGCGTTACCGTTGAAGATTAGTAGGAGGATATTAGAATGAAAAAAGGTAAAAATTACGTTGATTCTGTAAAACTAATCGACAAAACCAAACAATATACGGAAAGTGAGGCAATGGAAGTAGTACTTCAAACTGCAAAAGCAAAGTTTGACGAAACTATCGAACTTCACGTAAGACTAGGCGTTGACCCTCGTCACGCTGACCAACAAGTTCGTGGCGTAGTAGTACTACCTAACGGAACCGGTAAATCTGTTAAAGTTTTAGTTCTTGCAAAAGGACCACAAGCAGATGCAGCAGTAGCAGCAGGTGCTGATTACGTTGGCGGTGAAGAACTTATACCTAAAATCGAAGGCGGTTGGGTAGATTACGACGTTGTAGTTACCACCCCTGATATGATGAGATTCGTTGGTAAATTAGGTCGTGTGTTAGGTCCTAAGGGCTTGATGCCAAACCCTAAGAGTGGTACTGTTACTATGGACGTAGCAAAAGCAATCAACGAGATTAAAGCAGGTAAAGTTGAGTACAGAGTAGATAAATCTGCTATAATTCACTGTCCTATCGGGAAGAAGTCTTTCGGACAAGAAAAACTTGTTGAAAACTATACTACTTTGATGGATGCTATTATCAAGGCTAAGCCAGCAGCAGCAAAAGGTCAATACGTAAAATCTATCAGCCTTTCTAGCACGATGGGCCCTGGTGTAAAAGTAACTTATAGAGGTTAATTGCTTGACAAAAGTTTGGTAATTATCTATAATAATAAAGAATTTAATATCCAAAGACCGTAAGCGCCTTAGGGCATAATAGATACTTACCGAGGAAACAAGTAAAGTAGCATTGTGCCTTATTCGGTCTTTTGAATAAGGCACTATTTATTTTGAAATAACAAATTTATATAGGAGGTAACGATGTCAGCAGCATTAGAAAACAAAAAGCAAGTTGTAGAAGAAATTAAACAAAAGATTCAAAATGCTAAGTCTTTGGTTTTGGTTGACTACAAGGGAATCAACGTTATAGACGACACCGAACTGCGTAAAAAATGCAGAGAAGCAGGCGTTGAATATAAAGTTTTGAAGAACAGACTTGTTAAAATTGCGTTCAATGATTTGGGAATTAACGACTTTGACAGTTATCTAGAAGGTACTACCGCTATTGCGTTTGCTAACGGCGACGAAATGCAAGCAGCAAAAATAATGGTAGAGTCGGCTAAAACTATTAAGGCATTAGAGACCAAATGTGGTATGTTCGAGGGTAAATTTATCGACAAAGCAGGTGTTGAGGCTATTTCAGCAATTCCTGGAAGAGAAGTTTTACTTGGACAATTATGTGGTTTGTTGAAGAGCGGATTAAGCGGACTAGCAGTCGCTTTGAAACAAGTAGCAGAGCAAAAAGCAGAATAATTATTAGAAATTTTTGGAGGATATAAAAATGGCAGATATTGCAAAAATGATAGAAGAAATTAAAGGTATGACCGTTATGGAACTTAACGATTTTGTTAAGGCAATCGAAGAAGAGTTTGGCGTTAGCGCAGCAGCTATGGCAGTAGCAGCTCCAGCAGCAGGTGGTGCAGCAGCTCCAGCAGCAGAAGAGAAAACCGAGTTTGACGTAGTTCTAAAAGAAGTTGGTGACCAAAAGATTAAGGTTATCAAAGTTGTTAGAGAAGTTACCGGCTTGCCTCTAGGCGATGCTAAAGCATTAGTAGACGGCGCTCCTTCAACCATTAAAGAAGCAGTTGCTAAAGAAGCAGCAGACGAGATGGTTGCTAAATTCAAGGAAGTTGGCGCTACTATCGAACTTAAATAATTTACCTAATAAATTTGTTAAAAAGACCACGAGAGTGGTCTTTTTTTATTGCTAATTTTACGATAGCATAAGTCTGCGTAATTATAGGCATAAGTATTTGTAGTTAAATATTTAAGTCAATTATTTGATATATTTATCTATCTCCTTGATTTTTATTATTTTTTCTAATAAAATAAAGACACACAAGGAGAGTGTCTTTATGAACAAATTTATTCGTAATAAAAACTATAAGTATTTTAATTTAATGCTTTGCATTATCTTGTTTTTATTTGCAATGCTAATTATTTTTACACCTATTATTAAATCGCAATTTATAATTTATACAAATACAGTAGAGGGTGGAGGTTCTTTGTATAATTTTTGGGACTTTTTAATTACCAATAATCTACTAGTAAACTCAACTTATTCTCTAACCTTAACTACTTTTGTATTAGTTGTACTTATTTTAATATTTGTAGTAGTAAAAATATTTATTAATTTCTTTATCTTTGATTTTGGAATTAGCATATTATCATTAACTACACTAATTTTATGTACAAAAAATATTGAGCTAAATACTTTCTATGTTGATTCTCCATTGAATATCTCTAATTACTCTTGGTCTCCAAGCATAGCCTTTTATTTATTGATACTACTTACTATACTCACCTTAATTCTAGGTATTATTAACTTAAGATATATTCACACAGTTCCTATCTTTAATTTTTTTTGTAATTCAAAATATCAAAGTAAAAAGAAAAGAATACAAGAATAGTACAACAAGTACAAGAATTACAAGATAAAATAAATAATTAAGAGTAGCAAACGCTACTCTTTTTTGATGATATATTTAATTGTAGTTTGCTTGTAGTAGCAACTATTTTTTCTTTTTCTTCGTTACGCAACCCGTTTTTATCATGCCGTCGTCTACTTTTATATATTCGTTACAGCAAGCGCAATAGGCGTTGTAAGAGCAATGGTCGTTTTCGCATTTGATATCAGTGGAAAAGTCGATTGCGTTGTAGTCGTCGCCTGCTTCTATGTCGGCAAAAGATTGCGCAAGTATTCCACCAGCACGTTTTTTCCTAGATAAACAGCTGCCTTTTTCGTCAAAATTTACCATACTTGCAGTGCATTTAGAACAAATATTATGTTCGCAATTTTCAGTATAACATTCAATTTTAGTCATATTAGCCTCCTACTTGATTATTATTTACAAGGCGGAAAGTTTTATACAAAAATTATTCTTGAAAAAATAGCGGTTTTATGGTATATTTACAAGTAGAGGTGCATTATGAAAGTTTTATTGTTACAAGACGTAAAAGGACAAGGAAAAAAAGGCGAATTAGTTGACGTAAACGACGGATACGCAAGAAACTTTTTACTAAAAAAGAAACTTGGCGTAGAGGCAACTAACGACGTTATGAATACTTATAAACAAAAGAAAGCGAGCGACGACAAACGTCGTGAAAAGGAAATAGCCGAGGCAAGAGAACTAGTTGAAAGATTTAAGACGATGGAAGTAACCGTAAAGGCTAAGTGTGGCGACGGCAAAATGTACGGAAGCATTACGGCAAAAGATATTGCGGACGCACTAACTACTTACGGTATCGAACTAGACAAGAAGAAAATCGTGCTAAAAGAGAATATAAAGGCGCTAGGCAGATACGAACTAGAAGTGAAAGTTTACGCTAATATCAGCGGAAAATTGACGATAAATGTTGTTGCAGAGTAATTTTGTAAAAGAAGGCGAAAGAATAGACGATTTGCAGTATGACGGGTTAAAGATTATTCAAAACCCGTCTTTATATTGTTTTACGTCAGACGCAGTACTGCTAGCGAATATGGTGAAAGCAAACCATAAGGACGTGGTGTGCGACCTTGGTACAGGCAGTGGCATAATTGCAACGATAGTTGCTACGAAAACGAACTGCAAAAAGGTGTACGGCGTGGAGTTGCAAGCCTATATGAGCGATATGGCGTCAAGAAGCGTAAAAATGAACGGGCTAGAAGATAGGATTGAAATAATCAATTCGCCTATGCAAAACGCCACGGAAATATTAGGCAAAGAGAGTTGTTCGGTGGTTGTGTGCAACCCGCCGTATCAAAAGGTAGGGGCTGGCGAAAAACAACTAAAAGAAGAGATTGCAATATCCCGTCACGAAGTGAAAGTTACCCTTGAAGAAATAGTTACGTCGGCGTGTAATTTGCTAAAATACGGTGGTAAATTTTATATAATTCACCAAACAAAAAGAATGGCGGAACTAATTTATCTATTAGAAAAACACGACCTTAGGGTGAAAAAAATCACTATGATACAGCCAAAGGCAAATAAAAACGTGGATACGGTGATAGTAGAGGCAACGAAAAACGGAAAAGTGGGACTTATTGTCCCACCGCCACTTGTCGTATTTAACGACGACGGCACGCCAACTAGCACGGCGGAGAGTATTTATAGAAATGACGAAAGGTAAATTATATTTGGTGGCAACGCCGATAGGCAATATGGAAGATATAACCCTAAGGGCTATAAGAACGCTTAAAGAAGTGGATATTATTGCTTGCGAAGATACTAGGCACTCGTTGCCACTATTAACACATTACGAGATAAAAAAACCGCTTGTAAGCTATTACAAACAAAAGGAACAAGAGGGTAGCGAGTATATTTTGTCCAAACTTGAAGAAGGGCAAAACGTGGCGCTTATTAGCGATGCAGGAATGTGTTGTATCAGCGATCCAGGGGCAGTTTTGGTACAAAAAGCGTGGGAAAACGGCTACGAAGTAACGGTAGTACCAGGACCGTCGGCAGTAGTAAGTGCGTTTGCCCTTAGTGGAATAACCGAAAGCACGGGTTTTTGTTTTTTGGGATTTTTGCCACAGCAATTAAAGGCAAGAAAAACGCTACTAGCAAAATACAAAAACGTAGACGTTCCACTCGTTTTTTACGAGTCGCCACACGATATTTTGAAAGATTGCGAGTTTTTGCTTGAAGAACTAGGCGACAGGGAAATCGTGATAGTAAAAGAGATAACCAAAATATACGAAAAAGTGATTAAATGCAAATTGTCTAGCGTTGAAATTGAAAACGCTAAGGGCGAATTCGTGCTTATAGTAAAACCACGTGAGCAAGGGTACGAGATGAGCATTGAGGAGCATTTAATGGGTTATATTGATGCGGGTATGGATAAAAAGTCGGCTGTAAAACAGGTGGCAAAGGATAGAAATATTCCTAAAAACGAAGTGTATCAAGTGGCGTTAAAACTATGAAAGAGTTGTTTGAACTAATAGATTCTTATATAAATAAGGACGAATATTTTATAATAAACACGGGCGAAAAAAGCGTGTTAATTGCTTGTTTTCCATACGTGCCGTACGAAAAATGCGATAAATATCACGGGGCGATAGACGCCTACTACTATACTTCGAACGAAAGTTACTTTTTGGTAAAAGAATTGATAGGTAAAATTAACGAAATGGGCATAAATGCTGAATTTTCCAAAGAGTACGTAAAACCGTTGGTGGTAAAAGCAAATTTTGGCGAAAAATTAAAAAGTAGCCTTGTGGCAGTGCAAAAGTACGGCACGAGAGTAGTTTTTCAAGCAGTAGACGTGTATTTAAGGGTGGAGAAACTAGGCAGTTACAAAAGCAAAAATTTGTGCGACGGCTGTGATAAATGCGTGGTTGCTTGCCCTAATAATGCGCTAGAACAAGGGTTTAATAGGGCGAAATGCCTTAGGAATTTTCAGGATTTAACGGACCTTGGTGAACCTAGCGAGAAAAGAGCGCAACAAAATAGGATAATTGGTTGTGATACTTGTCAAAGGGTTTGCCCGTATAATAAGGAAGTAGCCGAAAAGCCTATTCCTAGTGAACTTTACGAGTTTTGCAAACTAGAAAACCTATTAGAAAAGTCAAGGGAAGGACGAAAATCGCTAGATTTTTTGGAAAAGTACGTAGGCAAAAACTTTCTTAGGGTAAATAGAATTAGGCGAATGACGGTAAACGCAATACTTAATTCGGGAAGCGAAGGGCTAGTAGAAAAACTAACTAAGGAAGAAAAAGAAGGTAATTTTTAGGTCGAATATCGACAAAATGCGATACGACCTAATTTTTTTTAATCTTTTTTGGTAAAATTCGCAACTAAATAGGTGCTAATATGGTAGTCGAGGTGAAAGATGCTGGACTTAATAAATAAAAAATTTGCCTGCGACTGTGGAAAAACGCACGACTTAGATACGGAAATTTTAACTGCTAAGGGAGATATAGATAAAATATATTTAATGCTAAAAAAGTACTACGCCGTATCTAGAATTGCGATTGTGTACGACGTAGCAGTTAGCGAGTGGGCGCAAAAGGTGTTGGAAAACTTAGTAGAAAACTCCTTTGATATAAGTGAGATTTGCTACGAAAAACTGACGTACGCAAGAAAAGCCGATGCCGAAAAACTGATAAATTTACCCGAAAACGTAAGGTTTATTATAGGTATAGGCAGTGGCAGTATTGCTACGGTGGTTAGATACGCATCAATGGTACGTGGCAACGATTACGGGCTGGTAGCAACTGCGCCGTCTACGGATAGTTACCTTGATAATTACGCAGTTTTTGGCGATAAGGTGGAGGCGTGTAGGTCTCCAAAGTTCGTGATTGCCGACGAGACGGTGTATCAAAAGAGCAAAGAATACCTTACGGCTAGTGGAATAGGGGCAGTTTTTAGCAAATTTCTTACGATTTTTATGCTGAAATATAGAAAGGCAATATTTAAGGAAAAATATTGCAACACGGTAGTTAGCGATATGGAAAAACTGCTATTAGGCTTTGTGAAAGAATACGAAACGTCTAATAATCAAAGCAAATTTTTAATGGAAACGCTAATTAAACTTTCACTTGCAAAAAATTATTTGTCGGTAAACGTAAATTCGGGCGAGATAACGGCGTATCTACTATCTGCCTCGAAGGAAAGCCGATTTTACGGTGAAAATCTGTTTTTGGCAAGTTACCTTGTGGTTAGTCTATATCAGTCCTATTTAAGTGGAAATTTCGACGATACGCTGATACCTGCCGACTACGTAAAAGGACTTAAACTTTTAAGTTATCAACTTAACGAAGAATATAATTATTCTAAGGAAAAATTTAGGGGATATAAGGAAACGAACGTTACTGCCGTTGGCTATCTAATAAAAGAATATAGGGGAGATTTTATAAAGTTTTTGCAAATTGATACGGACGAATGGGCAAAAGCGTTTAGAAGGTGCTACTATGACGCTGGTTTTTGGCTTAGGGGGTATTTGTCGGCAAGCGATTTGCTGAAAGTATTGTCCTTGTCCGGCCTAATTGCTAAGGACAGTTTGCTTGGCTACGTGAAAGAAACGGGATTTATGGAAGATATGCTATAAATGGGCGTCGATTAGTTGTATTTTAGCCCTACCTATTGTAAAATAAAGGTATGAAGAATATTAACGAAGTAGAATTATTTTTGCTAGATTTAGACGGAACGGTATATCTTGGGAGTAACGAAATAGACGGTGCGTTTGATGCCGTAAATACCCTTAGAAAACAGGGCAAAAGGATATGTTTTTTAACTAACAACTCGTCAAAGTCGCAGGTTGCCTACGAAGAAAAGTTGAATAATATGGGGCTAACCGTTACAAGCGACGAAATATATACGAGTGGTATGGCGGCGGCTGAGTTTTTGAACAAAAAGTACTTTGGCAAAAAGGTTTTCGTGCTAGGAACGGAGGCTTTGAAGCAGGAGTTAATTAGTTACAACGTGCCACTTAGCGATTATGTAGATGCAGAGGTTGCGCTACTGGGCTTTGATACGGGGCTAATTTACGACAACTTATACAAGTTTTGTTTATTACTGCAAAGAGGGGCTGAATACGTAGCAACGCACCCTGATAACGTATGCCCAGCGCCACTTGGGGATATGCCCGATGCAGGTTCGTTTATAAAAATGATAGAAGTGGCTACGGGTAGAGTGCCCGACTACGTATGTGGCAAGCCGTACTCGGTAATGGCAAATTGCATTAAGGATAGGTTTAACTTGAAAAGTAATCAAATTGCTATGGTAGGTGATAGGCTGTATACGGATATTGCTTTTGGCATAAACAACGATTTTTATTCAGTTTTGGTGCTTAGCGGCGAAACCGACCAAAAGATGCTAGAAAAGAGCGATTTGTCGCCTAGTTTGGTAATTCCGTCGATAAAAGAATTGCCACAAAAAATAAAATAATAAAAACATATTTATAAATTTAGTTTGACATTTATTATATAATAATATATTTTTAATATATTAGGAGTTACAATGTCAAACTTTCTTTTTTTAGCGGAAACGATTTCAGCTGACAAAGCAATACAAATTTCTATGCTGGTTATCTATATTCTTATGATGGTAACCATTGCTTTTATATGTCGTAAAAAAAGTAGTACGCTAGACGATTTTTTCCTAGGTGGTAGAGGACTTGGCGGTTGGATGAGTGCATTTTCCTACGGAACTACCTACTTTTCGTCGGTTATTTTTATAGGATATGCAGGAAAGTTTGGTTGGAATATGGGTATTGCCTCTATTTTTATAGGTATTGGCAACGCTTTAATCGGCACTTTGCTAGCGTGGAAAATACTTGCTAACCCTACTAGGCTAATGACTAGGCGTCTTGGCGCAGTTACTATGCCGGACTTCTTTGCAAAGCGTTACGACAGCCCGAAAATGAAAATGGTAGCGTCTATTATCATATTCGTATTTCTAATTCCGTACTCTGCGTCGGTATATCAAGGGCTAGGATATTTGTTTGAAATGGTGTTTGGTATCGACGTTTTGTGGTGCGTAATTATAATGGCGGTACTTACTGCTTTGTATCTATTTTTCGGCGGATATTTTGCTACGTCTTTGTCAGACTTCGTGCAGGGCATAATTATGCTAGTGGGTGTAGTGCTTATGGTATGTTTCACCCTTAATCACCCTAACGTAAATTGGGCAGAAGGATTTGAAAAACTAACCGAAATGGGATTTGGTTTTAATATATCCACAGAAGGTGGTTGGGACTCTCCCGTATTTAATCTAGTTATTTTGATTTTGCTTACTTCGTTTGGTATATGGGGGTTGCCACAATCGGTGCATAAATTCTATGCAGTAAAGGATAAAAAAGCGATAAATAAAGCGATGGTGGTGTCTACCGTATTTTCGTTATTAGTTGGCGGTGGAGCGTACTTTGTGGGAAGTATGTCGCATTTGTTTTTTGGTAATACCTTGCCACAGGGCGGATACGATACCGTTATTCCTATTATGTTGCAACAGGCGTTGCCTGCCGCTTTATTAGGACTAATCGTAGTGCTAGTATTATCGGCAAGTATGAGTACCCTTGCATCTCTTTCCTTAGCGTCCGGTTCGGCTATTGCCGTAGACCTATACAAAGGCTACGTAAAACCTAACGCAACCGACAAACAAGTAAACGTAAGATTGAAAATGTTATGCGTATTGTTTATATTAGTTTCCGTAATACTTGCAGTAACTAACAGCCAAGCCATAGTAGACTTTATGAGTTTATCGTGGGGAACGCTTGCGGGTTGTTTTATAGGTCCTTACGTATTAGGGCTATATAGCAAAAAAGTAAACAAGTACGGTGCGTGGACTAGTCTTATTATGGGGCTTGTAACTACGTTCGTTTTGGTGTTCGTGTTCGGCGCAATCTCGCCAAACCCAAATTACGACGGCTTTTTGGCAATTGTAAAAGGTGGAATTAGTAGAAGTCCGTTAATAGGCGTTATATGTATGGCGCAATCGGTAATAGTTACCTACCTAGTTAGTTTGTTTACTAAAAAGACGGATAAAAAACTATTGGACAAATGCTCTAACGACAGCGAGCAAGAAATAGAGAACGAAGTAGTGCAAACAAGCGAGAGCGATTGCAAAGAAAACGCAAGTATAGACGGCGAAATAATAGAAGAAGCAAGCAAAACCGTTATAAATGAAAGCGATAGAGTACAAGACGGCGTTAACGTTGATTGTTTATTAGCGACTGAAAGCGTAGAAACGGACGAAACTTGCTATATAGATAATCATTAAACAGTATTGTCGTACTAAGGCAAGGCAAAAAAATAAAATTTAACGAAAATTGAATAAAAATTTTTTAATAGTAAATACTTTACACGTTATGCGTAAAGTATTTATTTTTTTACTAATTATTTTGGGTTTTTCGCTTGAATTTAGTAGCCCTATAACGACAACCGTTAATCTTACTAGCGCCATAAAAGAGGCGGAGGGGGAAATATATCAAACCACGAAAGCGGGCGAAGAGTTTATGAGCGTGTTGGATAAAAAGGTATACAAAGTAAAGGCTTCTACTAGCGAGATAGCAAAGAGAATTAAGGACGAGGACGTTGTTGCCGTTACGGTTAGAATAAAAGGGAAATTCAACGACGTAGAGAAGATTTTAAGTAGGTTTGGGGTAAAGATAATAAGTGAACAAAATATTTGTGAAAAAAAAGTAATTTATGCGTATAGTAAATTTTTTAGCGGGTATAATCTTGCAAGAAATAAAGACCAAAACATTCAAATCGTGGTGCGAGAAAACGACGTCGTCGTAGGTATTCCGTTGATTGTTTCTGGATTTTAAGGAGGATATATGAATAACGACAAAAAAGACGAAAAAGCAAAAGGCGGTAAGGTTCTTGCGTTTATCAAACACAATGCGTATTACTTAATTATGGGCGTATGCCTTATTGCTATTATCACAATGGTTTCTGTGGCTATTGCAGGCGTAAATAACGACGCTGACCAAACCATTAAACCGGTAGAGCCTAAGCCAGACGTTCCTACTATCGAAGAAGTAGATATGAATTTTATATTGCCGGTAAAAAATGCTAAGGTTGTAAACGGATATAGCGAAAAGGACAAATTATATTATAATCCTATTTTAGAGCAATATTCTTTTCATGCAGGCGTGGATTTTGCTACCACTGAAAAAAGCGCGGTACTTGCCGTTCTTGACGGAGAAGTTATCAAGGCTCAAAAGCACAAGATGTACGGCTACGTAATCGAAATTAAGCACGCTAAAAATATTACCACCGTGTATCGTTCGCTTGAAGATATCAAAGTAAAGGTGGGCGACAAGGTAAAGAAGGGCGACGTAATTGGTTACACTTCTAAAAGCGATATTAGCGAAAGCAACCTAGGTAACCACGTGCATTTTGAAATAAAGGAAAACGGAATTAACGTAAACCCAAATAAATATTTAACCCTAGAAGAAAAATAACGAATAAGTTTGCTACGGCAAACTTATTTTTTTTGAAAAAATATGCGATTAGTGTTATACTTAAAGTATGGTAAGTTTATACGAAGAATTAAAAATAAATAAATACGCCGAACCTGCCTTAATATTTATGGGCAGTAAAATGAAACGTGAAAAATTTATAGTAAATATAGATTTAATGGCGTCTTTTTTAGATGAAATAGGAGTGAAACAAGGGGAGAGCGTGGGCATATTGTCGCCTAATATTCCGTCTAGCGTAATTGCGTTTTATGCGATAAATAAAATAGGCGCAACGGCAAACATCTTCCACCCGCTCGTTGCTACTAACGACTTAATAAGCAAACTAGAAAAATGTAACACTAAATATTTGTTCGTGTACGATATGTTTTACAAAAAATATCGCAAACGACTAAAAGAATTAGGAATAAAGGTGATAATTTGCTCGGCAAAAGACTATATGCCTAGAGTGGTAAAATTCGTTTTTTCGTTGCAACTTGACCTACTTAGAGGCAAACTTAACGGCGAATACACCGTAAAGGACTTTACGAAGCGTAGGGAAAACGTCAGCGTTAAATACGTTAGGGAAGCGTGTTTTTTGCATAGTTCAGGCACGGAAAGGGAAAAGACTGCCGTAATTACCACGGAAAACTTAGCAGCGCTTAAAGATAAAATGCGTTACGTTATAGGCGAGGAAAATATAGCAAAGGAACGCGCGTTAGTCAGTTTGCCAATATTCCATTGCTTTGGGCTTGGCGTAGGCGTACACTCTTGTTTAACGCTTGGTTTTAGCGTGTTGCTAACGCCTAGGTTTAAGGTAAAATCTTCTTTAAGGCTGATTAAACGTAACAAAATTACTATGCTTATAGTTATTCCGTCAATGGTAAAAAAATTTATAGATAACGGCTTTGAAAGATATTTTGACAGTGTAAAACACGTGTACTGCGGAGGGGACAGGATATCAAAATCGTTAGTTACGGCGTTTAATATGAAAATGGAGAACGTGAACGGGATAAAACTACTAGAAGGGTACGGGCTAACGGAACTAACGGGAGTGTGTATAGTAAACACCGAAAAGGAGTACGAGGAGTTTTCGATAGGCAAACCGCTTAAAGATATAGATATATTGGTTGTCGATGAAGATAAAAACGTACTTGGCGCTGAAAAGGTAGGCGAACTTGCAATATGCTCAAATACGGTTATGCAAGGCTACTTGGACGGAGAATATGTAAAGGTGAGCCATAACGGAAAATCTTACATTTTGACGGGCGACTTAGTTATGGTAGATAAAAACGGTTTCGTTTTTTACAAGGACAGGAAGAAAAACGTAATAAAGATAAGCGGAATAAACGTTTTCCCAAAAGATATAGAGGAAATCGCTTTGTCGGTTGACGGGATAAAAGAAGCCGTTTGCGTAGAAAGAGAGCACGACGCTAAGCCGTACGTGTACTTGTACACCGTGGGTGACCAAAATAAAAAGGCGGAAATTATACAAAAGGTGAACGAAAATACGCTAAAATACTATCACTTAAAAGACGTGATATTTTTAGATAGTTTGCCACTAAATAAAAACGGCAAGGTGGACGTAAAAAGTTTGGAGAAGAAAATAGATTATGAAAAGTAGCCTACGGGCTATTTTTATTACTAAAATATATAAAATAAGTAAAAACGTCGAACTTGGTAAATTCAAAACGAAAAAAAGTTTTTTTGAAGATATCGAGTTTTTTCTTTTCTAAAAAAACTTTTTATAAATAACGGTATTGACAAAGATTATAACGGGTTGTATAATTTAGTTGTCGGTCGTATGACTGATAAATTATGAAAGAGGATGAACTATGAGCAGTTTTAAGTCGATATGTAAGAAGATTCAAGAGATAAATCCTACTTTTGAAGTTACCGAAGAAAACGGTTGTATCGTTTTAAGAGGCGAGGACGACAAGTGGGATAATATCGTTAGGGCAGGTCAACTTGCCGTAGACAAGAAATATCTTGGCGTAATTAACGATATAAAATTGAAAGGGTTTACCGATACACCTAAAATGCCTAAGGTGAAGGACGATAAGTACGACGGGTTAACTCCTGACGTGTTAATTATCGGTGCTGGCGTAACGGGCTGTGCTATCGCAAGGGAAATGGCAAAATACGACCTAGATATTATGGTGGTAGAAAAGGGCTACGACGTAGCGCTTATGGCAACTAGCCGAAACGACGGAAATATTCACGTTGGTATAGACCTTAAAAAGGGTACGCAAAAGCACTACTACTTAATGCGTGGCAATAAAAAATTCGAGCAACTTTCCAAGGAACTTGATTTTAAGTTTGCGCGTGGCGGACAACACGTGTACATAAAAGAGCCGTGGGAAAAACGTCTTGCTCCTATTATGGTGATGAAAGCGAAAAACCTAGGTATCGAAGGCGTTCATTACGTAGATAGAGAGGAAATGCTAAAAATAGAGCCGAATATGCCTAGTTGGGCAATAGGCGCAGTGCGTATGCCGTCGGGCGGTATCGTATCTCCGTACAAGATGACCATTGCTCTTGCTGAAAACGCTGCTGAAAACGGAGTAAAATTTGCTTTTAATACGGCAGTTTTAGGAATGGAAGTAAAGGGCGACGTGGTTACTAAGGTAAAAACGAATAGAGGAACTATTATGCCTAAGGTGGTTATCAACGCAAGTGGCACGTACTCGGACGTAGTTGCCGAAATGGCAAATGACAGAACGTTTACTATTCACCCAAGAAAAGGTACGGATATTATCCTAGACAAAAAGTGCGCCGATTACGCCCTTACTACCGTAGCAAGAGCGCCGTTTAAGAGATACGTAGACGAATATGTATTTGGTAAAAAGGATAATTCGCATACAAAGGGTGGCGGAACAACTCAAACGGTGGACGGCAATATATTGATAGGACCTGACGCTGTGGAAATCCCTGAAAGGGAAGATTATTCTACCTCTCGTTCTAGCCTAGACGCCGTTATAAATAAGCAAAAAGAAAATGCTGAAAAACTAAATTACGGCGACGTTATCACCTATTTTGCAGGTGTTAGGGCTTGTAATTACGAGGAGGATTTCGTAGTAAGAAAGGGTATAAAAACCAAAAATATAATCGAGGCTGCGGCTATTCAATCACCTGGTATCGGTTGCGCTCCTGCTATTGCAGAGGACGTAGTTGGTTGGACGGTGGATATGCTAAAAGCAAAACCGAATAAAAACTTTAACCCGATTAGAAAAACCTATCCTCATCTTGCTGAAATGAGCGACGACGAGAGAGATGCGTTAGTAAAGCAAAACCCTAAGTACGGCGAAATAATTTGTCGTTGCGAAGAGGTTTCAAGGGGCGAAATAGAAGATTGCTTGTCTACGGCGCTACCCGTATTTACGCTAGACGCTATTAAGCGTAGGGTAAGACCAGGTATGGGCAGATGTCAAGGCGGATTTTGTAGCCCGTTCGTAGTAAAGATAATTGCTGAAAAACTAGGCGTAGACGAGTGCGAAGTAAGAAAAGCAGGAGAGGACTCCGTAATTTTATACCACAACACTAAGGGAGGAATAGACAATGACTAATTATGACGTAGTAGTTATCGGCGGTGGACCTGCAGGTCTTGCGGCTGCAATATCCTCCGATAAAGAAGGCGCTAAGACTTTGCTTATCGAAAGAGAGGCAAGGCTAGGCGGTATTTTGAAACAATGTATTCACGACGGATTTGGACTAATCACTTTTGGTGAAAAGTTATCAGGACCAGAGTATAGCGGAAAGTACGTGGATATGGTAAAAGAAACGAAAGTAGAAATTAAAACCTTATCTTTCGTAACTAGAATACAAAAGGTAGACGGCGGATACCAAATAACTTTTGTAAATCGTGACGGTATGAATCACGTACAAACCAAGACTATCGTTCTTGCAACGGGTTGTAGAGAAAGAAGCGCAAGACAAGTATTTATACAAGGTACGAGACCGGCCGGAATATTTACGGCAGGAACGGCGCAAGCGTTCGTAAACCTAAACGGCAAAATGCCTGCTAAAAAAGTGGTAATACTTGGTAGTGGCGATATAGGTCTTATTATGGCAAGAAGGCTTACCCTTGAAGGTGCAGAGGTAGAGGGCGTATACGAAGTAAAACCAACGCCGTCGGGACTAACTAGAAATATACATCAATGTTTGCACGACTTTAATATTCCTTTGCATTTGTCGCACACCGTAACGAAAGCGTATGGTGATGAAAGACTAGAAGGGGTGGAGATTTGCGCCGTAGACGACAAAATGAACCCAATAAAAGGTACTGAAAGATACGTGGCTTGCGATACGCTGATATTGTCGGTAGGCTTAATACCTGAAAACGAAGTTGCATCGTCGCTTGATATAGCAATCGACAGAAAGACGAAAGGTCCTATTACCGACCAAAACTTTATGACGATGAAAGAGGGCATTTACTGCTGTGGTAACGCCTTGCACGTAAACGACCTTGTAGACTACGTAAGTGAAAGCGCAAACGAGGCAGGCAAGTACGCTGCAAGATACGAAAAAAAGGAAACCGAGTACGTACCGCTAGAAGTAAGCAAGGATTTCTTGTATATAGTACCACAACAACTAAACGTGAAGGCAGATCTAAGCGAAGTAATATTGTATTTTAGGTCTAGTAGAGATATGAACAAGGCAACGTTAAACATAAAGGTAAACGGTGAAGTTCAATTCACAAAGAAGTATCCTGCGCTTCGTCCACCTGAAATGGAAAGGCTATGTTTGGACTTTGGTAAACTTGGCGTAAAGAAGGGAAGTAAGATAGAATTCACTTTGAGTGAAGGAGGGGCAAAATAATGACGGAATTAGTTTGTATAGTATGTCCTAACAGTTGTAAACTAACTATTGACGATAACGGCAAGGTAACGGGCAACAAATGTAAGAGAGGCGAAAAATTCGCCATGGACGAAATGACTTGCCCTATGAGGTCGGTAACTACCACCGTTGCAACCAAGTTCGACGACGTACCCGTCGTATCCGTTAGAACAAACGGCGAGATACCAAAAGGTAAAATGTTCGAGCTTATGAAGGTGCTAAGCAAAGTGGTGCTAGAAGAAAGGGTGAAGCGTGGTAGCGTAGTAATAGAAAACGTATTAGGTACGGGCGTGGATATAATCACTACGTCGGATATGGTATTCGACTACTAATAGCGTAAGAAGGAACGAGGTAACTCGTTCCTTTTTTTATGCCGTATTACAAATGGTTTCGATAATATCGTATAGATAAAAATAGCGTAATTGTTGCAGATAAAGTTAAAGCGTAAAGGTAATAAAAAATATAAAAGCCGAAATGTAGGCTATAAGAAGTAGGGTGATAAGTATAAGTGCTACAATAACAGTATTTGCAATAAAGGTTTTAGTAAGAACAAACGACACGAATATATATAGCACAAACGCTACAAACGGTAATAGAAAATAGTTCTCAACTTGCAAACTCATGCGTATGGTTTAGGTGGTAAATTTTGAATAAATTAGTACAAAAATACATAATAAAGTGACTAAATAGCAGGTGGGAAGAACAAAAATTTCAAAAATATAAATTTTTATTTGGAAAAAATAAGAGAAAATAAAATAAATTTATATATAATGCTGTTCAAATTTTTTCTAGAATGATATAATGATCACAGTTTAATTATGTTAGACTAATCTAATGAAAAAATATGGAGGACAGTATGAAAAAGAAGTTTTATCACTACTTGTTTTACCGCTTAGCGTAGTAGTTGGGCTATCCGTACTTACTGCTTGTTCTGGTGGGGATAATTGCCAGCACGAATACGGCGAGTGGCAAGTGGTAAAAGAGCAAACTTGCACAGAGAACGGACTAGAAGAAATGACTTGCAATAAATGTGGAAAAAAAGAGAGTAAAACCATTAAGGCAGATCACAAGTGGTATAGTGAATGGACCGTCGACGTAGAGCCGTCCTATCAAAAGGAGGGTGAGAAGTCGCACAATTGCCTAAGATGTGACGAAAGAAAGGATATAACCAAAATAGACGCTTTAACCGAAACCAAACTTATTTACGAAAAGGTTGAGGGCGGATATAAGGTTACGGGGGTAGCACCTGAGGCTGAAAACGACAAGGTAATGATAGTACCAGACACCTACGAGGGTGAGCCTGTAATTGCAATATGGGAAAATGCGTTTTTTGGTAAGTGGCAAGTAACCGAACTTTATCTTGCGGATTGACCATAGGCAGTAGTGCTTTTGAGGATATGCAGAAGCTTGTAAAGGTAAAGATGCCTAGCAATTTGTCTGTGCTAAGCAATAGGGCTTTTGAAGATACCTATAAATTAACTAATTTAGAACTACCTGAGTCGCTAACCGAAATAGGTTCGTACGTATTTTCAGAGAGCGGAATTACCGCTTTACATATACCTAAAAACGTAAGTAAAATAGGTAAGAACCTAACAAGTCATGCAAAGTCGCTAACAAAATTAACCGTGGACGAAAACAACGCCGAATATTACTCAGACGGCAACTGCATAATCACTAAGGAGCATAAACTAATTGCAGGTTGCGCTGGTAGTGTAATTCCTAATACGGTTACGGTAATAGGCGAGCAGGCGTTCTACTGTACGGGTATCACCAAGGTGGTAGTGCCGGCAAGTGTGGAAACCATTGAAAAAGAGGCGTTTAATGGGTGTAAAAGCCTTGTGGAAGTAGAACTTAACGGACTTAATGATAATAAGGCTAGTTCAACCGGTAATAGAATAGGATTTGGTTCAAGAGTGTTTAAGGGCTGCACGAACTTGAAAAAGGTGACCATAAACGAGGGCGTAGGCAAAATAGGTTACGAAGGATTTATGAATACCGCAATAGAGGAACTAGTTTTGCCAAATTCATTAGTAGGTATTGAAATTAATGCGTTTAAGGGTAGTTTGTTAAAGAAAATAAAACTAGGAAGTAGTTTTAATCCGCAAAAAAATTACGGAGGCTTAAATAGTAGTGGGTTATTAGAAACTATCGACCTTGGCACTAATACTTAGTGCGTCCTAAAAGACGGATGTTTGTTGTGGAAAGTAGGAGTAATAGCTTTTATAAATAAAGAGGAGATTACCATTCCTGCATCTTATACTAATCCAAGTGGAACAACTAGTAACGTAACTCAAACTTATCAATGCAATTTGTCTGATATGCATCAAGTAAAAAAGGTAACGCTACCTGCAGGGTTCAGGCTATCCTTAACACCAAATTTGCATGGTATGACTTCTTTAGAAGAGATAACGTTTGAAGGAAGCATAGACATAGGTCAAAACACTAACGAACTTCCTGCCAATTTGTTTTCAACTTTGAGTAACTTAAATCTAAAAAAGATAAATCTATCTAAGGAAATTACGTTAGGAAAATTTTGGAACGGCACCGTTTTGTTTACAGGAAGTTACGATAAAGTAAATCCGAATTTAGTAATCACTACGCCTGATACCAAAGAAGAGTGGGAGACAAAAATAGAAGGCGCAGTAATGCCAACTTGTACTGTTGTTTGCTCGAACGGGGAGATAAAATACAAATATAACAATTAGATAATAAGCAAAAAAGGGAGCGAGTAGTCGCTCCCTTTTTTTATAAAAGGTAAAGCGAATAATAGAGTTATAGTAAAGGAATATATAAATAAAATAGACAAACGAATATAAGTATATAGAAAGTATATATGAAGTATATAGATAGTATTTATAATATATACTTTTATATATAACATGCAGATAAGTGAAATGATTTGCACTTGCTAGCATTATAACTAATATAAATTATTTTGAAAAATAGAATAGTTACAAGTAGTATTATTATTAAAAATTACAAAATATATAATAATAGCTACAAAGTATGACAAAAAAGAACAAAATATATAATACTATTTTACTACTATAAAAAATGGCGAAATATATAATAGTTTGCCAAATGACGTAAGTTTTGAAAGGCAATATTGCGAAAAATAATATAAATATACTGAAACTACTAGCAATAGTAAAGGAATTAGCGATATAAATATAAATGTGGGGTTAGCCTTGTAATAAACGTTTTATAAGCTAAAAGAGTGGAAAGTCAAAAAGAAAAATACGATATAAACAAATTGCAAACTAAAATAGGAAGTAGTTAAAAGATAGTATATCAAAGCAAAAAAATAACGCCTACTTTCGTAGGCGCTAAGTTTCTTAAACCGTTTCTTCTTGAAGGGCTTTTTCGTATGCAGTTAGGATAACTGCTTTTACTTGTTCCCTAGTTTCAGAGTTGATAGGGTGCGCTATATCTTTGTATTCGCCATCAGGAGTTTTCCTACTTGGCATAGCTATAAACGTACCTTCGCTTCCTTCTATTATTTTGATATCGTGCACTGCAAAGCAATCGTCGATAATGATAGAAGCAACAGCCTTTAATTTGCCGGTATCGGCTTTAATTTTTCTAATTCTAACGTCAGTAATGTTCATAATTCTCACCTCTCTGCCACTAAATCTAAGCATATTATATATTAAAAATAAACCGATTACAATAATTTTGTTAATTTTATTATGCTATTTATTAGCAAAATTATTATAAAAGGCATATATTACATTATGTTTTCGTTAAATAAAAGTAAAAAAATCTATCTTTTGGGGATAGGGGGTGCAAGTATGTCGGCTCTTGCTATTATCCTAAAAGAAATGGGGCATCAAGTAGCAGGCACGGACGTAAGGTACGGCGAGTACTATAATACGCTTACTGAACGTGGTATTTTGGTGGAGATAGGCGGAGCAACCGATATGATAAACGACGCCGACCTAATCGTTAGTAGTTTAGCCGTCAAAAAGGATAACGCAGACTATAAAAAGGCTGAGCAAAGTGGCAAGCCTATTTTGTCAAGAACGGAGCTATTGCAAATTTTGGATAGAAGTTATCCGTTCGTAGTGGCGGTTAGTGGCACGCACGGTAAAAGCACTACTACTTTTTTAATATCGTCTATTATGAAAAACGCAGGGCTAAGGGCAACCTATCATATAGGTGCAAGTAGCGAAAAATTCCCTTCGGGCGGAGCGTATACGGGCAGGGAATATTTCGTTAGCGAAGCGTGCGAGTATAGGGATAGTTTTTTAAGTTTTACGCCAAGTATTGCGGTGGTGCTTAATATCGAAAAGGACCACCCGGATTATTTTGCGTCAAAGGAACAACTTGAAAGTAGTTTCGTAAATTTCTGCAAAAACGTGAGAAAAGACGGGACGGTGGTTGTAAGTACTAAGGTAAGCAACCTAATTAAAAGAGAACTTAAAAAAGCAAATAGAGAGGACGTAAAAGTAATTACGATAGGTGATGGTGGCGACTACTACTATAAAGACGTTGTTACAAACAAAAAAACCGAGTTTACGGTGGTTGACGGAAAGGGTGATAGGGAAAGAAAGTTTTGCTTAAACCTAAAAGGCGAACACAACGTACTTAACGCCTTGTTTACCATTGCCGTATGCGACGTCTTGAAACTAGACGAAGATATAGTTAAAAGTACGCTAGCAAATACTTGCGGACTAAGGCGAAGATACGAAAAGATTGCAAACTATAACGGGGCAGACGTTATTTTAGACTATGCACATCATCCAAGTGAAATAAAAAAGGTGATTAGCACGGCAAAAGAAAGTACGAATGGAAGATTACTTGTATGTTTTCAGCCTCATACTTATTCTAGAACGACGGCGTTATTTGACGAATTCGTCGATAGTTTTGACGGGGCTAGCGAGGTGATAATCACAAAGACCTACAAAAGTAGGGAAGAGAAAAATGGCAAAACTGCGTTTGATTTGTTTTTAGCGCTTGGTGAAAAAATGGAAAAAGTTAGTTATTTTGACGAATTTTTGCCTATCGTAAAGTATCTTAAAGATAACTTACAGAAAGGGGACGTATTGCTTATTCTTGGGGCAGGCGACGTAGACGACGTAGGAAAACTGATAAAATCGACGAAATAGAATATTATCTTTTGAAAATATAAAAAATAAAAACACGCCGTAAAGCGTGTTTTTTATAACTAGAATATTCGTTATTTTACGTTTACTATAATATTTGCGTCTACGTTAGGGAATGTAGCGTACTCTTCCATAACTTCGCCAACTTGTTCAAACTCTATGGCTTTCGTTTGGATAAACGAGGTGTCGATATTTTTGGTAGCAAGTAGGTTTATTGCAGTTGCTATTTCGTCGTAGCCGTTGTTGATGCCAACTATTTCTAGTTGCTTGCTAAGTAGTTTAGATAGTTCCACGGTTGCATTAGTTTGTTTGTGCCCAACTACTGCAATCTTACCTTGTTTACGGCAATACTGCATAGCAGGTTGAAGCGGGGTGTCGGTGTTTGGGTCGTAAATAACGAAGTCTGCCATTCTGCCACTTGTGAAAGAAAGAATTTGACCAAGTACGTCAGCCTCGGACGGATTAACAGTGTAGTATACGCCCATATCGGTTGCAATAGAAAGACGCGCAAAATCCGTATCGATTAAAATAGGTATTGCTTGGTAATAAATAGCAAGTTGGCATAGTAGTATGCCTAACGAACTGCCACCAATAATCACTACCGTTTCGCCTTTTTCTATATCAAGGTCGGAAAAAATCTTTACGCCAAGGGCAATATTTTCCACGAATAGCGCTTCGTTTTCGCTTACGCTGTCGGGAAGTAGATATACGTTTTCACGGTTTATCGCAACGAAATCTTTCAAAAAGCCGTCGCAGTCTATGCCCATCGTGTCTACGTTTGGGGCAATATACACCTTTTTGTCGTGCGCCGTGCCGGTAGCAAGAAAAGGGCTAAGCAAAACCCTTTCGCCAAATTTTAAGCCAAGGTCTAAATATTCCTCACTTACGTTGCCTATTGCAATACGTGACGGCGTAATAGGATAACGGTTGCCTTCTCCTTTTAGCAAATTAACGTCGGTATTGTCGATAAGCGCTTTTGAAACCTTTACTTTTACTTTGCCTTCTGCCGACAATTCCTCGTTGTCTAAGTTAATTTTTCCTAAATGGTTAATTTTCCAACTTTCCATAAACACCTCAATTACGATATATTATATCATATTATATCTATTTAAGCAATTTAATATAATAAAAATATTTTTAATCAAAATTAGAAAAGACCTTTATTTTAGTTGACTTAAAGCCAAGGAATATTTATAATTGACTTGTATTGTTAGTTATTATGTAATTATGCTAAATGGAGGTAAATATGAAAGAGAATATTCATCCAAATTATCATGATGTTGAAGTTGTCTGCGCTTGTGGCGAAAAGTTCGTTACCGGAACATCAAAAGATACAGATGTAATAAAAGTTGATATTTGTAACAAATGTCATCCATTCTTCACCGGTAAACAAAAATTAGTAGATACCGGCGGCAGAGTAGATAAATTCAAGAAGCGTTATAATCTTGATTAATCACAAGTTAAATGCAGATACGGTTTGTATCTGCATTTTTTGTCTAAATTATGAAAGTTAAGGTATCGAAAATCGGCGGGCAGGCGGTAATGGAAGGCGTAATGATGCGTGGCGAAAAATCAGTTGCTACGGCAGTAAGAAAGCCTAACGGAGATATCGTAGTCGATTTGTCAAGAGTTACCCTGTCTAAAAGAATGAAAACCGTTGGCAAAATTCCTATCGTTAGGGGTATTGTCAACTTTTGCAATATGATTTTTTTGGGAACGAAAACGCTAATGAACTCGGCAGAGATGCAAGGGGTGGAGTTAGAGCCAAGTAAGTTTGAAAAATGGATTAGTGAAAAATTCAAACTAGATTTGTTCTCGGTTGCAATGTGGATAGGCGTAATCTTGGGCGTTTTGCTTGCCGTAGGTTTATTCTTCGTGTTGCCACAGGTGTTTACTTCGCTTATTATGAAGATTCCAGGTGCTGATAGTATGCACGTGATATTAAAAAACCTTATCGAAGGCGTTATAAGGATAGCAATGTTCGTTTTGTACATTTTGTTAGTCAGCCTTATGAAAGACGTAAAGAGAGTGTTTATGTATCACGGCGCAGAGCATAAGACTATAAACTGCTACGAAAGTGGAAAACCACTTACCATAGAAAACGTACGTAATTCGTCTAGGATACACAATCGTTGTGGTACTACCTTTTTGTTTATCGTTATGATTATTAGCATATTACTGTTTTCTTTGTGTGGCTGGGATAGTAGATGGTGGGTAAGGCTACTTATCAGGCTTGCGCTTATACCGCTTGTTATGGGTGTGTCCTACGAGATACTTAAAGTACTTGCAAAATACGACAACTTGTTTGTGAATATTTTGCGTGGACCGGGGTTATTATTACAAAGAGTAACCACGGCAAACCCAACCGACGAAATGCTTATGGTGGCTATGGCGTCGTTCAAGACCGTACAAAAACTTGACGAGGACGAAACCTTGCCTACGGGAAGTGGCGTATACCGATACGATTATTTTGAAATTAAAGATTTAGTAGATAGTAGAAGTAAGATAGAAGGCTACGAAGAAGAATTCGAGTGGATATTATGTAGTAGAAAAAACGTAGAAAGGGTAAAACTTGTTAGTAGCAAGTTTGATTACGACGACGTAAGCGACACGGTGTACAAACTTGATAGGGTAAAAAACGGCGAGCCACTTGATTACGTTTTAGGCGAAAGCGTGTTTTACGGCTATAAACTTACGGTAAATAAAAACGTTCTTGTGCCACGCCCTGAAACAGAACTCGTAGTTGAACAAGCGTTAAAGTATATTACGACGGATTCTAGGGTGTTAGATTTGTGCACGGGAAGTGGCGCTATTGCTATAACTATTAAAAAGCAGTCTGGCGCAAGCGTGGTTGCAAGTGATATTAGCGAAAGTGCGCTTAGCGTTGCAAAGTTAAACGCTAGAAAAAACGACGCCGACGTAGAATTCGTTTTGTCCGACCTATTTGAAAACGTGGAAGGAGAGTTCGACGTTATCGTGTCTAATCCACCTTATATACGAAGTGGCGATATAGAGGGCTTAGACAGGAGCGTAAAAGATTACGAGCCAAGGCTTGCACTTGACGGTGGCGAAAGTGGATTTGACGTGTACGACAAAATACTAACGGCGTTTCCTAGTAAGTTAAAGTGTGGCGGAACGCTAGTGTTTGAATGTGGATACGACCAAGCAGACGAACTAATAGGTAAAATTAACGGTTTTAAGGAAGTGTTTGCCGTTAAAGATTATAGTGGTATAGATAGAATTATAATAGCAAAAGGATACGAAAATGTTTGAAAAATTAAAAGCGCTTAAAGAGAGATTCGACAAACTAAACGAACTTATTGCCGATAACGACGTGATAAGTAATCAAGAAGAGTGGCAAAAACTAGTTAAGGAAAGGGCTAGTATGGAAGAAGTTATGGAAACCTACGCCGAGTACTTAGCGAGTGAAGAAAACTACGCTTCTTGTAAAGAAATGATTGAAATAGAAACCGACCCAGATATGAGAAGTATGGTAAAAGAAGAGATGGAAGGTTCGCATAAAAAAATGCAAGAACTTGCCGAAGTTATGAAAATACAACTTTTACCAAAAGACCCTGACGACGATAAGAACGTTATTATCGAAATTCGTGGTGGCGCAGGTGGCGACGAGGCTGCTCTATTTGGTGCAGACCTTATGAGAATGTATCTTAGATATGCAGAGCGTCATAGATGGAAGGTTAAGGAATTAGATAGCAACATTACCGAAATAGGCGGTGTAAAGGAAGCAACGTTTATGCTAACGGGAAAGGACGCTTATTCTAAATTAAAATTCGAAAGCGGCGTTCACAGAGTGCAAAGAATACCCGAAACCGAGTCGCAAGGTAGAGTGCATACGTCAACGGCAACGGTTGCAGTATTGCCCGAGGTAAAAGACGTAAATATAACGATTGAAGATAAGGATATAAGAGTAGATACCTATCGTAGTAGCGGTGCAGGCGGACAGCACGTAAACAAAACTTCCTCTGCAATTAGAATTACTCACTTTCCAACGGGAATAGTGGTTCAATGCCAAAACGAACGTAGCCAAATACAAAATAGAGAAACGGCTATGGAAATGCTTAAAAACAAACTTTACGACTTCTACAAAAGTCAAGAAGAGGCTAAGCACGCAGGCGAAAGGAAAAACCAAGTGGGTACGGGCGATAGATCCGAAAGAATTAGAACGTACAACTTCCCGCAAGGCAGGGTAACCGACCACAGAATAGGTATGACGATATACAATTTGGAAGCGTTTTTGGACGGCGACCTAGACGAGATGATTCAAGCCTTGCAAATTGCAAATCAAGAGGCGTTATTAAAAAATCAAGGCGACTAATTTGATTTTTAATATTATTTTTGCTTGATATATTGATATTGGACTTTTTTTTCGTTACAATAAGTATAACAAAAAAGGAGGACCAACAATATGGTAGAAATTATTTACGGTGCTAAAGGTTCAGGTAAAACAAAAAGGATTATCGAAAGCGCAAATAACGCTTTGGAAAAAACGTCGGGCTACGTCGTTTACGTTACCGATACCGATAGATATCGTGGAGACATTGACAACAGAATAAGATATATAGACGTAACAGAATTGAATATTGCAAGTGAAAGGGGATTGAGCGGATTTGTAAAAGGCTTAATCGCAGGAAACTACGATATTCAATATATCTATATTGACGGAGCACAAAGGATTACGGGAAAAACTTTGGAAGAAATGGAAAAATTCTACGAGGATTTGGGCGTTTTATCAAAGCAATACAACGTAAACTTCGTGCTAACAATTAGTAGAACAGAAGAAGATATGCCAGACTTCTTGGAAAAATACATAAAATAATAGGAGACAATATGAACTACATTAGCACTAGAGATTCAAAAGTATCGGTAAGTGCTAGCGAAAGTATTGTTAAAGGTATTTCAAAAGACGGCGGATTATTTGTTCCGTCGTCTTTTCCAATTATTACCCTAGACGAAATCGCTAGTCTTTTGGACAAAAGTTACAAAGAGCGTTCGGCTTATATTATAAATAAGTACCTAACCGAATACACCTACGACGAACTATTAGACCTAACTAGCAAGGCGTACTCTAAATTTGATAGCGAAGAAACCGCACCATTAGTAAAACTTGATGACGGTACTTTCGTTATGGAATTATGGCACGGACCAACTTGTGCGTTTAAGGATATGGCGTTAACGCTACTACCGTATCTTATGACTGCATCGAGAGATAAAGTTGGCGCAACGGAAAAAACTTTGATTTTGGTTGCAACTAGCGGCGATACGGGAAAAGCAGCACTTGAAGGATTTAGCGACGTAGACGGTACTGAGATAATAGTGTTCTATCCTAGCGACGGCGTTAGCGATATGCAAAAATTACAAATGGCTACCCAAGAGGGAAAAAACGTACACGTTGCTGCAATTAAAGGAAATTTTGACGATGCACAAAGTGGCGTTAAGAAAATATTTGCCGATAGTAAGGTAAACGACGAGCTATTAAAACTTGGCTACAAACTATCTTCGGCAAACTCGATAAATTGGGGCAGACTAGTTCCACAAATTGCCTACTATATTTCCGCATATTGCGACCTTGTAGCAAGCGATGAGATTAACCTTGGCGACAAGGTAAACTTCTGCGTGCCTAGTGGTAACTTCGGTAACATTTTGGCAGGATACTACGCAAAGCGTATGGGATTGCCTGTAAATAAACTAATATGTGCGTCTAACGAAAACAACGTGCTTACCGATTTTATGAACACGGGCGTGTACGATATAAATAGAGATTTTTACAAAACCACAAGTCCATCTATGGATATTCTAATTTCTTCTAACCTTGAAAGGTTATTGTTTGAACTTTTTGATAGGGACGACGAAAAAATTAGGGATTTAATGGATAAACTTAAAAACGGTGGTAAATACTCGATAGATAAAAACCTAATTGACAAAAACGACTTTACGGGTGGTTGCTGTAACGTAGAGGATACTAGCGACACTATTAGCAACGTTTTTGACGAGTACGGCTATTTGTTAGATACTCACACTGCCGTTGCTATGAACGTATACACTAATTACGTGGTTGCAACGGGCGACGAAACGCCTACCGTAATAGTATCTACTGCAAGCCCTTACAAATTCCCTTGCGACGTATACGAGGCAATAGAGGGCAAATACATTGACGATGCGTTTACTGCTGCTAAGAAATTGCAAGTAGCGTCTGCTACCGAGATGCCTGAAAGCATTGCAAAACTAAAAGAGAAAGAAGTATTGCATAAAGACGTAATAGAAAAAGACGATATGGCTAGTACCGTAATAAAATATTGTGGCGGAGTAAAATAATGGAAGAAAAGAAGATTATATTCAGCGGAATACAACCGACCGGTTGTATCACCCTTGGAAATTACATAGGCGCTATGCAAAATTGGCTGAAATTACAAGACGATTACAAGTGTTTGTATTGTATAGTGGATATGCACGCTTTAACCGTAAGGCAAGACCCTGCCGAGTTTAGAAAAAGAGCCGTTAGCTTTTTTGCTCAGTACTTGGCAACGGGCTTAGACCCTGAAAAAAGCGTAATCTATTTTCAATCACACGTTCCAGAGCACGCTCAACTAACGTGGGTGCTAAATTGTAACTCGTATATTGGCGAACTAAGCCGTATGACACAGTTTAAGGACAAGGCTCAAAAACACCAAGACAACTTGAATATGGGGCTTATGGATTATCCCGTACTAATGGCAGCCGACATACTTTTGTATCAAACGGCGTTAGTACCCGTTGGAATAGACCAAAAGCAACACGTTGAATTAGCAAGGGATATTGCTATTAGGTTTAACAACAAGTATTCTCCTACTTTCACCGTGCCAGAGCCGTATATTCCGGCAAGTGGCGCTAAAATATACAGCTTGCAAAATCCAACTGCAAAAATGAGCAAGTCCGATGCTGACGAAAACGCATATATTGCTATTATCGACGATGCCGATGCAATTATGAGAAAATTCAAAAGAGCGGTAACGGATAGCGACAACGAAATTCGTTTTGACGCTGAAAATAAGCCGGGTATCTCGAACCTACTTACCATTTATTCTAGCGTAACGGGTACGAGCATTGAAAACGCTGAAAACGAATTTTCGGGTAAAGGATACGGCGAATTTAAGACGAAGGTCGGCGAAGCCGTAGTAGAGAAGTTGCGTCCTATTAGGGAAGAATACGATAGACTACTTAATAACAAAGACTACCTAATGGAGATTGCTGCAAAAGGCGCTAGCGAAGCATCGTATATGGCAAGAAAAACTTTGTCGAAAGTTTATAGAAAAATAGGATTTGTAGAACCTTATAGGAAAAAATAATGTACGGATATATTATACCTGACAAACCGAATATGCTTATAAAGGACTTTACCTTTTTTAGGGCGTTTTATTGTGGATTTTGTAAAAGCATAGGCAAAAAGTGTGGGCAAGTTGCAAGGCTTGGCACAAATTACGATATGACTTTTTTCAATATCTTTTTGCACAACGTTATGAACAAGGAAATAGAAATTTGTCAGGAAGCGTGCATACTAAATCCCGTTAGGAAAAAGCCCGTGGTTAAAAACGACGACCTTACCGAACTTGTGGTAGACGTAAATACGTTGATGTTTTACTACAAGGTGGAGGACGACTATATCGACGGGAAAAAATTCGAGGCAAGTATGCTTGCCCCTATAATTAAGCCAAAAGCAAAAAAGGCAAGGGAAAGAATGCCCGAGATAGACGCCTTGATGAAGGAGCAATTCGTATTGCTTAGAGAGATGGAAAGGGCACAAGAAACCAGCATAGATAAAGTAAGCGAACCGTTTAGTATAATAATTAGCGAAACAGCAAGAATAATATTAGGCGAAAAATTTAATGACGATTGCTATAATTTATGTTATAATTTAGGAAAATGGGTGTATTTAATGGACGCACTTGACGATATTAGTGAAGATTACGAGGAAAAAAGATACAATCCGTTTTTAGCAAAATTCCAAAATTACGAGTCCAGAGAGCAATTTTTAGAGACGAACAAAGAAAATTTGGAGTTTATAATGAATTCCGTATATAACGGAATTGTAAATAGTTACAATAGGTTAGACGTTAAAATATCCGAGGGGATTTTAAGCAACGTGTTCTATTTAGGACTAAAAAAGCAAACCGGCGATATGATTAAAGGAGAAACGAAATGCAAAACGATCCGTTTATAATTCTTGGCGTAAGCAAGGACGCTACTCAACAAGAAGTACAAGAAGCGTACGAAAGGTTACACAAAAAGTATGCTGAGGAAAGATTCTTGGAGGGCGAGAGGGGCGCTGAGGCGGCTAGAATGTACACCAAAGTAGAACTTGCTTATCAAGATGCTTTGGACTATATCCAAAACAAAGCGGTTATTAGCGATACTAATACCGAAAATAACGACGGGGACTTTACAGGAGTGCGTGACGCATTAAAGCGTGGCGATACTAGTGGGGCTCAAAAATGCCTAGACGATATGACTAATAGAGGTGGCGAGTGGCATTTTTGGCAAGCGGCTGTGTACTACAAAAAAAATTGGTATGAAGAAAGTAGAACGCAACTTAAAATTGCCTTGGAGTTAGAGCCAAACAACCAAAAATTCAAAGACGCTTTGGCAAAACTTGAAAAAGAACAAAGCGCAAACAATCCGTTCAACGACAAAAAGACGCAAGAACAAAATTATGATAGGACGTATTCTCAACAACAACAGCCTGCACCAAACATAGGTGGTTGTTGCGACTGTTGTAGTTCGCTAATTTGCGCCGACTGTTGCTGTGAATTGTGTGGCGGGGATTTGATTAGTTGTTGTTAATATGAAAAAAAGTTACGTTATTGCGTTAAGCGGTATCTCGACTGCACTTGCCGTAGCGTTCGTTATGCTAGCAGTGTATATCGAGCCTATGACGATATCGTTTTACGTAATGAGCGCCGTAAGTATGATGTTACCACTGACGAAAGGAAGTTACAAGGGTTCTTTGCTTGCTTGCGTTGCGACTATTATTTTAACGGTTAGCATTGCAACGATTAAGGCGTTGCCGTTTGCGATTTTTTTCGGCCCGTACACGATAGTTTCGGTGCTATTATCAAAAAAACTGAAATGGTACTTTGCCTTACCTATAAAAATAGGTTGGTTCAATTTAGTATTGTATATTCTGTACTTAGTAACGGGGTTATTAGTTATCGACTTTGACGCCCTAGGTTTTACGCTTGAATATTGGGCGATTGCTTTAATAGGCACGGTGATATTTATTGCCTACGACTTTTTAATGCAGTATGTATTTAGGGTGCTTACCTATTTAGTGGAAAAAAGAATAAAATAGCTTGGGACTATGCAAATAGTCCTTTTTTTTACAAAAAATTATATGAAAAGGTTTTTTTAGATAATATTTGGCAAGGCAAAAAATTGACTTATTCGCAAGGTATTATACAATAAACTTACGAGGTAAATTATGGAAAATTTTTTGAACAAACAAATGGAAAATAAGGTAAAATATTTTTTGCCAGAAACGGAAGTAGCCAAAAATCTAGCGGATTTTTTTAGCGTATTTAGCGATGAAACACGCCTTAAACTACTATCAGCGCTTGCTATACAAGATATGTGCGTTACCGACTTAGCAAAAGTGTTAGACGTAAATCAAACGACGGTAAGCCACCAACTGAAACTTCTTAAAAGCGTGGGCGTAGTTAGTTCGGTAAGATGCGGAAAGAGTATTTTCTATTCGATAAACAACAAATACGTTGGTCAGGTAATGACGTGTGGAGTTAGTTATTTAGGCTACTGATTTTGTAAAAATATGTTATAATATAATAGATGGACTTAAGAGAAAAGGTAAAACAACTGCCACAGCAAAGTGGCGTATATATTATGTATAATGCCGACGGAGAGGTAATTTACGTCGGTAAGGCTATTAAACTAAAAAATAGAGTAAAAACTTATTTTTCCACGCCACAAACTCAAACCGAAAAGGTGAGAAAACTAATGGAAAACGTGGTGGATTTTAGGTACATAATAACAAATAATGAGATTGAGGCGCTACTACTTGAAAATACGTTAATTAAGAAATACACGCCAAAATATAATATTTTGTTAAAGGACGACAAACAGTATCCTTTTATAAGAATAGACCTTAATAGTAAGTACCCAAAACTAGAAGTAGTAAGGAAAATAAAAAACGACAAGGCAAAGTATTTTGGACCGTATATGCAAGGGGTGGGGGTAAACGATATTATAGAATTAGTTAGCGGAATATACCCGCTTAGAAGTTGCAATCTTAACTTTAATAAAGAAAAACCTAGCGACAGACCTTGCTTAAATTATTACATAGGCAAATGCAAAGCCCCGTGCGTGAATAATATAAGCGAAGAGGAATACGCCGAGATTTTGAGTAAAGTTATGGCATTTTTGCGGGGAGATGACCAAAAAGTAAAGAAAATGCTAACCGAAAAGATGGAAGAATTTGCAAAGAAAGAGCAATTCGAAGTGGCAATGGCGTACCGTGATAAACTAATAATTTTTGAAAAGATAGAGAGAAAACAAGTAACGTATTTACCACAGGAATACAACCTAGATATATTCGCTTTGGCGTTTAATAAGATGTACGCTTGCGTGTCCTACATGGTAGTTAGGGCAGGAAAACTCGTTGGTGAAGAGGACTTTACTCTAAAAACCGAAACGATGCAAGAAGGCGAAGTATTCGAGGATTTTTTGGTGCAATTTTACGAGAAAAGACCTATTACGGCAGGGGAAGTAGTAGTAAATTTTGACCTTGAAAACAAGGAAGTATTAGAGCAATATTTGAGAAATAAGTTGGGCAAAAAAATCGAGATTATCGTGCCACAAAAAGGCGTTAAAAAACAACTTGTGGATATTGCCGAAAACAATGCGAAAGATTACCTAATTAACCAAAAATTGAAGCTTGAAAACGAATTTGGTAGGACGCTTGGCGCTGTTGAAGAATTGCAAAAACTGCTTAACCTAAAAAAATTACCTAAAAAGATAGAGGCGTACGATATATCCAACGTGAGCGGAACGGACAAAGTCAGCAGTATGACGGTATTCGTAAACGGAAGTGCGCAAAATTCTTTGTATAGAAGGTTCAAGATAAAAACCGTAGAGGGTGCTAACGACTTTGCGTCTATGAAGGAAACTTTGAAAAGAAGGCTTGAAAAAAGCAAAGATTCAGACGACGAAAGTTTTGGCGTTTTGCCCGATTTAATACTTATCGATGGTGGAAAAGGGCAATTAAAGTACGCAAAAGAGGCAATGCAAGAAGTGGGCGTAGAAGTGGAAATGGTGTCGCTTGCTGAAAAAAACGAAGAAATATATCTTAGCGAAGAGGGAAATCCACTCGTATTACCTAAAACGTGCCTTGCACTGCAACTTTTACAAAGGGTAAGGGACGAGGCTCACCGCTTTGCGTTGTCATACCACAGGAAATTGCGTTTAGATAGGCAAACTAGAAGCGAACTTTCGGCTGTTGAGGGAATAGGCGAAAAAAAGATAAATATTTTGTACAAGCAGTTCAAGAGCCTAAAAAAGATAAAAGAAGCAAGCGTAACTAGCCTTAGCGAAGTAAAGGGAATAAGCGAAAGGGACGCTAAAAATATTTACGAATATTTCCATAAGGATAATTAGTATTTTTCTAAAAATTTAATTAAAATTTTCACAAATTTTTGCAAAATATAGAAGTAAGTGTTTGATTACTTCTATATTTATAGTATAATACAGTTATGAAATATACTTTGGTTGCATCGGATTTTGACGATTCGCTGTGTCCTAAGGGGCAAAAAGTTAGCGAATTTACCAGAAAAGTGATAAAAAAGTTCACCGAAAAAGGTGGACGTTTTGTGATAGTAACGGGTAGAATGAATCATTCTATTTATCCTATCGCAAAGGAATTAGGGCTTAGTGGTGAAATCGTGTCGTGTCAAGGCGCAGTTATTCGTGATATAGAAACCAACCAAGTGCTTAAAAGCAAAAAAATCGATAGGGATTTGGCGGTAGAGTATCTAAAAGAGGCTGAAAAACTAGGGCTTATCCCTCAGGTGTACAAGGACGACTGCTTGTATACGGTAAAGGAAAATTACCACATAGAAGGTTACGGCGAGTTTTGTAAAGTACAATACGAAGTGGTGGACGGCACGCTTAGTAGCGAAGTGGAAAATCGTCTTGGCGACCTAGATATGATTTACCTATGGACTAGCGAAGAAAAACAGAGCGAATATATAAAGTTTTTGCAAAATAAATTTTCTAAAAGACTAGATATTACTAGCAGTACACCGCATAATATTGAAGCCGTTGTATATGGAGCGAGCAAGGGCGACGCGCTATTAAGCCTTGCAAAACACTACAAAATACCTATTAGAAAAACCATGGCGTTCGGCGATTCGTTAAACGATAAGAGTATGATAGAAACGGCTGGGCTAGGGGTTGCAATGGAAAACGCAAAGGACGGGCTAGAAAAAGTGGCAGACTACGTGTGTGAAGATACTAAAAACGACGGGGTTGCCAAAACTATAGAAAAATTTTGTTTGAAAAGGAGTATGAAATGGCAAAGAAAGAGAGCGTAACCAAAACAAAAGTAAAGGCAAGCGAATTTGCCGAAGGAACTAAATGCGAAATTTTGTACGGTGCGTATAACGAAGATATCGTACTTACTACGCTAAACGTAAATAGACCCGGCTTATTACTTGCCGGTTATAACGATTATTTCGAGCATACTAGGGTGCAAGTACTAGGTAATGCCGAGATGTACTATTTGTATCAACTTTCCAAGGAAGATAGAATAAAGACGCTTGATAATTTGATAAAAAGAGAAATTCCTTGTCTAGTTGTAGCAAGGGGACTTGAAGTGCCTGAGGAGATGATAGATATTGCCAAGGAATACAGAGTGCCTATATTCTTGTCGAAGGAGATTACCCCTATCGTAGTAAACGATATTACGGTTTACCTTCGTAGAGCCCTTGCCCCTAAAACGCAAATACACGGCGTACTTATGGATATAGACGGCATAGGCGTACTAATAACAGGTAAAAGCGGTATAGGTAAAAGCGAAGCAGCGCTAGAACTTGTGCATCGTGGACATAGGCTTATAGCCGACGACGCCGTTGAAATAAAGAAGATTGAAAATAAACTATACGGTTCTTGCCCTGAAAATATTAGGTATTTTATGGAGATAAGGGGTATAGGAATTATCAACGTTAAGAGTATGTACGGCGTATCGGGCGTATTACCTGAGAAAAAGATTATGCTATCGGTAGAATTAGAAAAATGGAAGGAAGGAAAAGAGTACGAAAGGCTTGGACTAGACGAACATTATACCGAGATTCTTGGCGTAAAAGTGCCAAAACTTACCATTCCTGTTTTACCTGGCAGAAACCTTGCGATAGTAATGGAAGTTGCTGCTAAAAACGCAAGATTAAAGCACCTTGGTTACAACGCTGCCGAGGAACTTAATAGAAGAATTATAGAAAGAAACGCAGAACTTGATAAAATAGAAGGCTAAGGTCAAATTTTGCATTTTTGCTTAATATACTATTGTATAGGAGGCGAAAATGAATATACCTTTTTGTGTAGACGTACCTGCTGAAACTCTATCGACGTATCGTGGCGGCGGCAAGGTAAAATACGTGGTTTATCCAAGTAATCAAAGCGAAATAAAAGAGGTAATAGCCTTTGCTACTAGCAAGGGCATACCCTTTTTTATTTTAGGAAACGGCAGTAATTTGCTAGTAAAGGACGAGGGCTATAACGGAATAGCAATCAGCCTAAAAAATCTAAACGGCGTAAGCGTAAATGGAAACGAAATTACGGTAGGGGCTGGCGTAAATATTGCAAAAGTGTTTAACGTAGCGTTTGCAAGCGGGCTATCGGGGCTGGAAAGGCTTGTGGGAATACCTGCTACCGTAGGTGGAGCGATAAAAGGGAACGCAGGTGCATTTGGGGCTGAAATAGGCGATTTGGTTACTAGCGTTGAAATATTGGCTAGTGATGGCAAACCAAAAACATTGCCTAATGAAAGCCTGCGGTTTGGATATAGAAGTAGCAATATTGACGGCGTAATCACTTCGGCAACGTTTAGTTTGCGTAGTGAAAAAAGAGAGCGAATATACGAAATTTACGGGGAAACGAAAGAAAAAAGGCGATTAAGTCAGCCAAATGAAAGTTCTTTGGGGAGCGTATATTTGCGTGACTGCGATATTATTCCCGCTAAACTTATAGATGCAGTAGGGCTAAAAGGATTTAGCATAGGTGGGGCTATGGTTTCAACAAAGCACGCTAATTTTATAGTTAATACGGGGCTTGGCACGGCAACGGATTACCTAAGGGTGTGTGATAAAATCGAAGCGAGCGTACTTAGAGAATTTGGAATAAACCTAAAAAAAGAAATTACGATAATTTAGGAGAGAATATGAATTTTTCCGATAGGATAAAAGAAGAACTATTAGGCTTTGACTACGACAAAGAAAACGTTATTAGGGCGTTTATTTTGGGTGCAGTTAAGGCGGTAGGTCTTTTGGAAATTAAAAAAACGGGCGAATCTTTGCTACTTTCGTCGGGTAGATACGAATACGTTATTAAGGTTGCCGATTACTTAAAAAAATTGTATAGAACGGAAATAAACGTATCTAGAAAGGGACAAGCAAACGATAAAAAGGGCTTTACGTACGAATTGTCATTGCCTAAAAACGTCACCAAACAACTTTTAATAGATTTGGAGATTGCTAACTACGACGGCGACGATTTGGTAAGTTTTAATAGTGGTTTTAGCGAAAAATTATATAAGGACGAAGATGCGTTAAAAGCGTTAGTAAGGGCGTTATTTATCGGTTGTGGCAACGCTTACGTCCCTTCTAAAATAGACGTAGATGGTGACGAACTGACGGCGAAAAGCGAAGGATATAGACTAGAACTTGTGTTCGAGGAAGAAGAACTTGCTAGTAACGTGTGCGAACTACTAAAAATCCTATCAAATAAAATTAAAGTGATTGAAAGGCAAATAAATTACGTGGTGTACACGAAGGACAGCAGTTTAGTATGCGATATTCTTGCTTGGCTTGGCGCAAATAATTCGGTGTTAGAACTAAACGATATAATCGTGGAAAGGACGGTATCTAACGAAATAAATAGAAAGAACAACTGCTCGATTGCAAATATTGATAAGGTGGTAAACGCAGGCTTAAAACAAATAAAGGCGATAGAATATTTGCAACAAACTATCGGGTTAGACAAGCTTAACGACGGACTGAGAGAAATAGCACTGCTTAGGATAAGCAAGCCGTCGGCGTCGCTTGTAGAACTAGAAGAGGCGCTTGACCACAGAATAACGAAAAGCGGTATAAATCATCGGTTGCGTAAACTAGTAGAAATGGCGGATAAACTTAGGGGAGAAGGAGAGAACTAATGAAAAGATTTGTGCATTTACACGTGCATAGCGAATACAGTTTGTTAGACGGGGCGTGCAGGATAGTAGGTCCTAAACATACGTCGCCACTTTTTGATACCTGTAAGGCAAAGGGATTTGACGCTATTGCCGTTACCGACCACGGCAATATGTTTGGTATATATAGTTTTTTGGAAACTTTTCAGGGCTCGGGCATAAAGCCGATAATAGGTAGCGAATTTTACGTTGCTACGAATATGCACGAGAACACGAAAGAATATTTCCACTTAGTACTACTTGCAAAAAACATAGAAGGCTATCACAACTTAATGAAGTTAAGTAGTTTTGGATATACCGAAGGCTTTTACTATAAGCCTCGTATCGACCTAGAATTACTAAAAAAATATTCTAGTGGACTAATTTGCCTAAGTGCGTGTCTTGCGGGCAAAATTCCACAACTTTTATTAGGTAACGACTACGAAGGCGCTGTTGAATATGCAAAAACTTTGATGAGCATGTTTGACGACGGTGACTTTTACATAGAGATTCAAGACCACGGTATTTTAGACCAAAAAAGAGTGAACCCACTACTTGTAAAAATGGCAAGGGAACTTGGCGTAAAGGTGGTTGCAACGAACGACGCCCATTATCTAAACAAAGAGGACGCAGAGATGCACGACGTACTACTTTGCGTTCAAACGGGGCATAAAGTAGACGACGTGGACAGAATGAGGTTTGAAACCGACGAATTCTACCTAAAAACCTACGACGAAATGTTAGAAACCTTTTCGTGGATACCAGAGGCGCTAGATAATACGTGCGAAGTTGCTGATAAAATAAACTTTACCGTTCAACTGCAAAATAAGAATTATTTACTACCAAAATACGTACCGCCTACGGGACAGTCAACGAGGGATTTTTTCGTGGACTTGACGTGGGAAGGTATTAAAAAAAGATACAAAGAAATCACCCCTGAAATAAAAGAGAGGGTAGAATACGAACTTGACACGATAATAAAACTTGGATTTGACAAATATTACCTTATCGTGTGGGATTTTATAAATTACAGTAAGAGTATAGGTATTCCGGTTGGACCGGGTCGTGGTAGTGGTGTAGGTAGTATAGTTGCCTATGCAATAGGAATTACCGACGTAGAACCGCTTAGATATCACTTGATTTTCGAAAGATTTTTGAATGCGGAAAGAATATCTATGCCCGATTTTGATATAGACTTTTGTTTTGAAAGGCGTAAAGAGGCTATCGATTACGTCGTAAGAAAGTATGGCGAAGAGATGGTTAGCCAAATAGTAACGTTTGGTACTATGTCTGCAAAGGCTGCCGTAAAAGACGTGGCTAGGGTGTACGACGTAAGTTTTCAGGAGGCGAATAACTGGGCAAAAGCAATCCCTGATATGAACAAACAAACGCTGAAAGAATTGATTACCGAAGGCGTTGGCAATCCTGACGTTATAGAATTATATAATTCTAATACTATGGCGCAAAAAGTAATAAATATGGCTATTAAGTTAGAAGGTATGCCAAGGCAAACGGGTAAGCACGCAGCAGGCGTAGTAATTTGTTGCGACCCCGTGTACGAGCATTGCCCGTTGCAAGTAAAGGAAGGTGCAGTAACTACTCAGTACGACAAAAACCAAATCGAAGCCTTGGGTATGCTTAAAATGGACTTTTTGGGACTGAAAACGCTTACGGATATCGACCTTGCTAAGCGTATGATAAAAGAGCACACGGGCGAAGTAATAGATTTTGATAAACTTGGCTACGAAGACCCTAACGTATTTAAGTTTATTTCTAGTGGTGAGACCACTTGCGTATTCCAACTAGAAAGTGGTGGTATGTGTGCGTTTATGCGTAGATTGCAACCACAAAACATAGAGGACGTAATAGCAGGTATATCTCTGTATAGACCAGGTCCTATGCAATTTACGGGTATGTTTATCGAGGGTAAAAAGCACCCTGAAAGCATTACCTATTTGCATCCGTCGTTAGAACCTATCCTTAACATTACCTATGGCTGTATCGTATATCAAGAGCAAGTTATGCAAATTGCAAGAGAAATTGCAGGATATTCGTTTGGTGGCGCAGACCTTCTAAGAAGGGCAATGGGTAAAAAGAAGAAGGAAATACTAGAAGCCAACAAAAAGATATTTATTTACGGGGAAGAAAAGGACGGCAAAATAGTGGTAGACGGCGCAATTAGGCGTGGCGTTGACGAAGAAACGGCAAGCAAACTATTTGACCAAATACTTGATTTTGCGTCTTACGCTTTTAATAAATCGCACGCAACGGCGTACGCTTACCTAAGTTATCAAACGGCGTTCTTAAAGTACTATTATCCGCTAGAACTCGTGCTTGCAATTATAAACAATCGTATTACGTCGGCGGACGAAGTAAGTAAATATATCAACCATTTAAGAGATATCGGCAAAACCGTTTTGCCACCCGATATTAACGAAAGTGGCGTTAGATTTACCATACAAAACGATTCGGCAAGGTTTGGACTGATGGGCATTAAAAACCTTGGTGAAAGCGTGCTAGAATATATTATCGACGAAAGGAATAAAAACGGCAAATACACATCGCTTAACGACTTTATAGATAGGGCAACGCCGTCGGGCATAAACAAAAGGGCGATAGAATGTTTGATAAAGGGTGGTGCACTTGACTGCTTAGAAGGTACTAGGGCAGGTAAAATGGCTGTGTACGAGCAAATGATGGATAGGGCCGCTCAGGATAAAAAACGTGTGTCGCAAGGTCAAATTTCTTTGTTTGATATGTTCGGCGACGAAATGCAAGACGAAATCAAAGTGCCTAACGTTAAGGAATATCCTAAAAAGATGTTGCTTTCGTTTGAAAAAGAAGTTTTGGGTATGTACGTTTCAGGACATCCGTTAGACGAATTTAGAAGTAGAATGGGACAATTCGACTTTAATACTTCTATGCTTTATATTGAAAAAGACGAAGAAGTAGTAGACGACGAAGAGGACGTAGAAGAGGAAACTTCGTCAAGACAAGTGGACGTAACCCTAAATAATAAGAAGATATATATGGCAGGACTGCTATCTAACTTCAAGAAAAAACTAACTAAAAAGGGCGATAGTATGGGCGTTGGAACGCTAGAAGACTTTTACGGGTACGTAGACGTAATTATCTTCCCTAAGGTATTCCAAAAACTTGACAAAATCGAAAACGATATTATCGTAAAAATTAACGGTACGGTATCTATTCGAGACGGCGAAAGCCCAACGATTAGAGTGGACGATATAGAAGAGTGGAAGGACGAAGAGAAGGTAGAACCAAAAGAAGAGAAAAAAATAGAGATAAAAGTAGAAGAGGAAGAAGAAATCAGCGCCGTAGTATACGTTAGAATTGACGAAAGTATGGAATATCTAACAAAGAAGGTTGCCTCGGTACTTGCAATGCATAGGGGTAGTAGCGTGGTAAAATGTCAAATTGGCAAAAGACTACTTGCCTTTAACGAAAAAGTGCGGGTTACCGATGCGCTAATATGGGAATTAGAGGCGTTACTAGGCAAGGAAAACGTACTTGTAAAAAATATAACTAAATAAGAGCGTTTTGGTTGCGAAATGAATTATTTAATTATATAATATTATAAATTAGACAAATTATCGGGAGAGTAGACGTATGAAAAAAATAGCAATATTAACTAGTGGTGGCGACGCTCCGGGAATGAACCCTTGTATAAGAGCGGTAGTAAGAACGGCAGAGTATTATGGATTTGAAATTTACGGCATTAGGCGTGGATATTTGGGCTTAATCGAAAACGACGTAATTAAACTAACGGGCGACGACGTAAGCGAGATTGCTCAACAAGGCGGTACGATGCTTAGGTCGGCAAGACTTAAAAACTTTAAGGATATAGAAGTGCAAAGAAAGGCTGCTGAAACGCTTAAAAATTTGGGCGTTGATAGTCTAGTCGTAATAGGTGGCGACGGCAGTTTTAGGGGCGCAAAGGATTTGTCGGATAATTTTGGCATTAACGTAGTGTGCTTGCCTGGTACTATTGATAACGACCTTGCTTATACCAACTACACGATAGGTTTTCCAACGGCAGTAGATACGGTGCTTGACTGCATGGACAGGCTTAGAGATACGTTTACTTCTCACCAAAGAATATGTATTATGGAAGTAATGGGACGTAGATGTGGCGATATTGCATTGTTTGCAGGTATTGCAGGCTCGGCTGACGCTATACTACTACCTGGTTTTGAAGTAGATTACGACGAACTTGCTAAAAAACTTGTGGATAATAGAAATAGAGATAGAAACTCTAATATAGTAGTAGTTGCCGAGGGCTTCGGTACTTGCGAAGAGGTAAGAGACGAACTTGCTAAGAGAATGGATCCTGATTATCTAAGAGATATCAAGTTAGGACACGTTCAAAGAGGTGGCAGACCTTGTATGCAAGACGTAAACAACGCAACTAAGATGGGCGCATACGCAGTAAACGTACTAATGCAAGGTAAGACTTGTAGGGCAATAGGAATAAATCACGGCGACGTATTCGACCTAGATATTACCGATGCGTTGAGTATTCCAACGGTAGTACGCAAGGAAATGTACGAACTAAGCAAAATAATAGCAAACTAATTCTAAGCCCGCTTACGTGGGCTTTTTTTGTGGGTAATTATGAAAGTAGGCGACAAGATAAATGTAGATATTTTAAGGCTGGGCGACAACGGAGAAGGTATAGGCAAGATAGACGAAAAGGTCGTTTTCGTTACCTATGCCCCTGTGTTTTCTAATTGCGAAATACGTATCGATAAAATATCCAAAAACTACGTAAATGCAACGTTAATCAAGGTTAATAGTAGCAAAATGCCACTTTTAACCCCGCTTTGTGATAAGTTCACAAAATGTGGTGGTTGCGATTTGTGGTATTACGATTACCTATACGAACTAGAATATAAAAGGAAAAAGGTAGAGGACGTAATTAAAAAGTTTGCAGGCGTAAACGTCAAGGCGTTGCCTACGATATACGGCAAAGAAACGAACTACCGAAACAAACTAGAACTATTTGCAAAAAACGTAGACGGCAAAATCGTACTTGGGCAATTCAAGAAAGAAAGCCACGAGTTAGTCGCTATTGAGGACTGTTGTTTGTGTGGCGCTTGGCTAAAAGACGTAATCGAAATTTTTAGCAGTTGGGCGAATAAACGTGGTATTAGCGCATACGACGAGCAAACGAATAAAGGGCTATTAAAAGGAATAGTTGCACGCTTTTTGGGTGGCAAATTAGTGCTTAGCGTAATTATAAACGGTGACAAGGTAAGAGAGATAGACGTTCTAAATAAAGCGCTAAGCGAAAAATACGAAAGTTATTCGCTATTTGTATGCAAAAACAAGAAAAAGGGTAGTAGATTACTAACTACCGACCTTGTAAAAGTGTTCGACGACGACAAACTGATAACGGTTGACGGCGTGAAATGTAACGTATCGCCACTTTCATTTTTCCAAGTAAACGACGAGGTTAGAAAAAAACTGTACGACGAAGTATTAAAGCAGGTAAAAGACGGCGAAATAATAATAGACGCATACTCAGGCGTAGGATTTTTGACTAATTTACTTAGCGAAAAGGCTGATAACGTATTTGGAATAGAGATAGTAAAAGACGCTGTAATCGACGCTGATAATTTAGCGCTTCTTAACGGAAATTATAGCAAAATAACCAATATTTGCGGGGATAGCGCTATTATTTTGCCAAAGTTAGTGTCGGCAATTAGTAGTGGCGACAAGGAAAAACTAATAGACCTAGTAAAAAATAATTCTTCAAAAAAGGACTACGCTGGACTAACTACGAAAACAACAGACGTTACTATCGTGCTAGACCCGCCTAGAAAAGGCGCAGATGTAAGCGTAATTAGGGCAGTAATGGATAGCCGTGCAAAAAGAGTGATTTACGTATCGTGCAACCCGATAACGTTAGCAAGGGACTTAAAGGCGCTTATGGACGACTACAAAATAGTAAAAGTGCAGCCGTTTGATTTGTTCCCAAGGACTAGCCACGTGGAAACGCTCGTAAGTTTAACGAGAAAATAATGAAGAAAAGGAAATACTAAGAAAAGTAATGCGATAAGCATTTGAGGTACTATATGAAAAAGAAAATAATTAGTTTGTTTATTGTAAGTACGCTACTAATGGTTATGGCAGGTTGTCAAAATACTAATATCGCAGTTGAAAATTACGAGTGGAAAATGAACGTAATACAATCGTACGAAAATTATGGTAAGATAATCGCTTGCGAAGAAAGTGAAAAGGGAAAACTTGAAAATAACGGCGAAGGCGTAGCAGTAATAGATATGATTATGACGGCAAAAGACGGTGTTTTAACTATTTCGGATATAACTAACGACAAAAAATATACGGGTAAATACACGAAAAAGGAGAGCAAAGCGGAATCGACTTTTTACAGCGTAACTATGAACGGAAAAGAGTGGAACGCAGTATTATCGTTTACCAAGTATTACGAAGGTGGCGATAAGGCAACGCTTATAATATCAAATAGCGACTATTCTATACAATTTTTTGAAAGGTAAGTTATGGCAAGTAGTAAAGAATTCGTGTTATACGTAACGGAGCAAGTAGACGGACTGACGGCAAGGCAAATGATGGGCGATTACGTTTTATACTATCATGATAAAGTGGTTGGCGGTATATACGATAATAGGTTGCTTGTAAAACCTACCTCTCGGGCGAAAATTTTGCTTGAAAACGCCGAGTATCAAAAACCGTACGACGGCGCAAAAGAAATGCTTTTAGTTGAAAATTTGGAAGACAGGGAAGGACTTGAAAAGTTGTTTGAAACGATTAGTCAGGAATTGCTGGATAGGAAAAGGAAAGGTAAATAGAATATAAACTTATAATAATTTATAATAAATAGAATTGTAGGATAAATGAAATTAACAATTAAAAAAGTTAGTAAATAGTATACATTTAGCATATTTTTTGCTAACCGATAACGTTAATTATACGCTAGCGATACTAATAAATGAAACGATAACCAAAAAAGTCGCCCACTAATCGGCGATTTTTTTGTATGAAAAAATAAAAGCGGGCAAGAATATTCTTAGGAGGAAAATATGATAAACCCGTTTAATGAAAAGAGCAAAAAAGTAGAAGATTATTTTATGAGTTTGGATAAAATGTATCCAAAATCTTACGACAAAAACAAAGTGTCGCCGTGGACGAAGGTACGAGTAATACTTATGAACGGCACGGAGTTTGAGAGTAACTGGTTTTTGCATAACTTTGCAAGACACACCGCAGACAGCGACTTAAAGAGAGATTTGGCGCTAGTTCGTAGGCAAGAACAACAACAGCAAAAGCGTATAGGTTGCCTAAAACCACTAAACGAATCGGTATTAGAAGAAACGATTGCATACGAGCAACTTGCCGTTGAACTTACGGCAATACTTGCACAAAACGAAAGCGACGTAAACAATAAAAAAGCGTTAGATTTTGCCTTGCTTGAAGATTTCGACCATTTGTATCGTTTTTCAAATATGCTTAAAATGGATTACGGTATAGACGCAAAACCTATGGTTGGGGAATATACCGAGATTATGCCTGGTAGACCTACCGTTGTGGAGCATAGACACCCGTACGACAGCGTAAGAGTACCTCTTTGCAACAAGAACGCAAGTAATTATTCAAAGCTAGTTGCGGCTATTATTACGGCAGCCGAGCAACAAACGATGAATTTTTATATGAATATGGCTGGAACTTATAAAAACGACTTAGGTAGAAGATTGTTTCAGGAAATAGGTATGATAGAGGAGCAACACGTAACGCAGTACGAAAGTTTGCAAGACCCTACTTGTTCGTGGCTTGAAAATTGGGTAATGCACGAATACGTGGAGTGCTATTTGTATTATTCTATGCTAAGCCAAGAAAGAACGGAGCATATTAAGAAGATTTGGGAAGAGCATTTTGAAATGGAAGTTGCTCACCTAAAACTTGCTTTGCACCACTTGAAAAAGGCTGAAAAGAAGGACGAAAAAGACTTATTCGTAGACGCAACGTTCCCAAAACTACTTATGTTTGGCGAAAATAAGGAATATATTAGAAACGTAATTAAAGGTACGGTTTACAACACGGCTATGATGGAAGAGTACGTGGACGTAAGAGAAACGGCTAACCCTAGATTCGAGTTTTACCAAAAAGCCGTACACGATGGCAAAGACGCAAGCCACGAAGTTATAGAAAAGTATATAGAACAGTTTGGCAGTGATTACCGCTACGAAGATAGCCCGCATCCTATTAAAGAGATGCAAGATAGAAAGTGCGATAATACGTGCGTAGGTAGTTACAACGCAAAATAACTAGCGAAGTGGTAAATATCGTATATTAACAAATAATTAGTAATAATAAATAATAAGACGGCAAACGCCGTCTTTTACTTTACCTAAAATTTACCTTTTGGATATGTAATCTTGATAGTTGTATTTTTTTGCGTAAAGTATAATAAGGGCGTAATCAAAGGAAGAGGAGATTAAATATGAAAAAATTTTTTATGGTAATAGCAACTGTATTATGTCTAACAGTAGGACTAACAAGTTTTGCCGCATGTAATACCACTACGACAAACGACGAAATATTAGTAGTAAGTAGAGAAAGTGGTAGCGGTACGAGAGATGCATTTGATAGTTTGGTTAAAAACGAGGCGGGCGACTCTCTATCTAAAAAGGCAGACGGAACAAAATACGATGCAATAGTTAAAACTTCAAATATCCAAAATAGTACGGGTAACGTAATGACGAAAGTTTCCACCGTTAAAAACGCAATCGGTTACATTTCGCTTGGTTCGTTAAATAGCACGGTAAAAGCAATAACCGTAAACGGCATAGCAGCAAATGCAGAAAACGTACTAAACGGAACGTACAAATTACAAAGACCTTTCGTTATTGCTACTAACAAAAAAGCTGTATTAACCGAAGCAACTGCTGATTTTGTTAAATACTTACAAAGCAGTCAGGCACAAGCAGTAGTAACGGCAAATAAATACGTAGAACAAGCAAGCAAATCTACCTACGTTGCTCCTGAAAAGACAATTAGCGGAAAAGTAGTAATCAAAGGTTCTACTTCTATCGACCCACTTATGGACAAACTAATTGCCGACTACCAAAAAATTGGTGGTAGCAAAGTTAAGGGCGTTGAGTTTGTAAAAGACGCACAAGGTTCGTCGCAAGGTGTAACGGCAGCAGTTGAAGATACGACGGGCACGGTAATTGGTATGAGTTCTTCTAAGATTAAAGATAACTACGCACCAAGCCTAAACCAATTCAACATAGCGCTTGATGCAGTAGCAGTAATAGTAAACAACTCTAACTCTATTGAAAACTTGACGATAGCAAACCTATACGACATCTACACCGGTGCAATCAAAAGTTTTAGCAACATAAAATAATCTAGACGATGAACACAAGCAAAGTAAAAGAAAACTCTTTTAGAATATTATTTATGATGACGGCAATTATTTCGATATTTGCCGTTATCGCCATTTTCGTATTCTTATTTCTAAAAGGCTTGCCTGCCTTTCAAAAATTAGGATTTCTAGAATTTATTTTCGGCGACGTTTGGAATAGTAACTCGACGGATACTTTCGTAGAAGAACTGACGGGGCAATACGGAATACTTACAATGATAGTAGGTACTATATTTTCTACCATTGGCGCACTTTTAGTAGGCGGTGTATTAGGTTTTTTCACAGCTGTATTTTTAGCAAGATTTTGCCCGAAACGTCTTAAAAAGACCATAACTGCGCTAATAAATTTGCTTGCAGGTATCCCGTCGGTAGTATATGGCTTTTTTGGTATGAAAGTGCTACTGCCACTACTTGGTAATTTTTCGCCTAACGGAGACGGCAGTGGGTTACTTGCTACGTCGTTAATATTAGGTATTATGATTTTGCCTACCATTGTAGCACTATCAAAAACGGCGATAGAAGCCGTGCCAGACTCCTACTACGAAGGAGCAAGAGCCTTAGGCGCAAATAAGGAACAAGCAGTGTATAGGGTAATAGTGCCTGCTGCAAAATCGGGTATATTGGCGTCGTTTATATTAGGAATAGGTAGGGCAATAGGCGAAACGATGGCGGTGGTAATGGTGGCAGGTAACAGCGCAACCGTACCAAACGGATTATTTGCAAGTTTTAGGACCTTGACTGCTAACGTCGTATTAGAAATGGGTTACGCAGGCGAGGTGCAAATGTCGGCACTGATTGCAACGGGCGTAGTACTATTGTTCTTTATCGTAATAATAAATATGCTGTTTAACTTAGCGTTAAATAGAAAAAGAAAAACCACACCGAAAAAACCTATGATTACTTCGTACGTCAGTGGAAAGTTAAAACTTGAAAAGGTGTACAAAGTATTTGGATACGTATCTGTTGCGATTGCTACTTTTAGCCTACTTGCGATAGTTGGCTTTATACTTGTAAAGGGTATTCCGTACATAAATTCCGAGTTCTTGTTTAGCGATTTTACGTATGGTGGGGCAGTAACGATATTCCCGTCGATTGTAGCAACTATTATGCTGGTATTCCTGTGCATTGTAATTGCGTTACCGATAGGCATAATGACGGCAATATACCTAAACGAATACACCAAGCGTGGCAATAAATTAGTAAAAATTATCCGTAGCGCCGTGGAGATATTGTCGGGTATTCCGTCCATAGTTTACGGGCTGTTCGGTATGATTTTCTTCTGTGGAGTACTAAATTTAGGCACAAGTATATTAGCAGGTGCATTGACCGTAAGTATAATGCTATTGCCTACTATCGTTAGGGCTACCGAGGAAAGCCTAAAAGCCGTGCCCGATAGTTATAGAGAAGGCAGTTTAGCGCTAGGCGCAGGCAAATTAAGAACGATAATAAAGGTGGTGTTGCCGTCGGCTTTACCGGGGATAATGTCGGCAGTAATTCTAAGCATAGGCAGGGTGGTTAGCGAATCTGCGCCACTTGTATTTACTATGGGCGCAAGCCTAAAACCACTACCTAAAAACGGATTTTTAAGCGGTGGTACGTCGCTTGCCGTTGCCCTTTATAAACTTGCAGGCGAAGGACTACACGTGAACGAGGCATACGCAACTGCTTGTGTACTAATATTTATAGTTTTAGTACTAAACGCTTTGTCTAGCCTAATAGAAAAACTTTTAAGCAAGAAAGTCGGAGTAAAGTAATGAACTTATTTAAGAAAAAAGAAAATAGTAAAGATATAAAAGAGAAAAAAGAAAAGAAAGAGAAAACCATTATAGAATACGGGCAAGGAATCACCGTAAAAAATGCAAATTTATATTACGGCGATTTTCACGCCCTGAAAAATATAAACTTGGATATAAAAGAGAAAGAAATAACGGCTTTTATAGGTCCTTCGGGTTGTGGTAAATCCACGTTACTAAAATGCTTTAACCGTATGAACGACTTAGTTGAAGGCTGTAAGATTGAAGGGGAATTTTTGGTGGGTGGACAAAATATTTACCAAAATATCGACGTAAACTTACTAAGGAAAAACGTTGGTATGGTATTCCAAAAACCAAATCCATTTCCTATGAGCGTGTACGACAACGTTGCGTACGGGGCAAGAACGTACGGCATAAAGAAGAGATCAGAACTTGACGAATTAGTAGAAAAAAGTTTAAGACAAGCAAGCATTTGGGACGAAGTAAAAGATAGGCTAAACAAGTCCGCACTTGGTTTGTCGGGTGGTCAACAGCAAAGGTTATGTATTGCAAGGGCGTTATGCGCAAGCCCGAAAATATTGCTTATGGACGAGCCGACTTCCGCCTTAGACCCGATAAGTACGGGCAAAATAGAAGAACTTGTGGTAGAACTTAAAAAGGACTATACCATAGTGATAGTTACCCACAATATGCAACAAGCAACTAGGGTGTCGGATAAAACGGCGTTTTTCCTACTTGGCGAAGTGGTAGAATACGACGAAACTGAAAAGATTTTTACCACTCCAAAAGACGAAAGGACCGAAAGGTACATAACGGGTAGGTTTGGTTGATTGTTGACAATACGCACGTGGGAGGGTTATAATTATGTCGATAAGAGTTAGGTACGAAAAAGAATTAAAGGACGTATTCGATTCGCTAGTAGAAATGATGCGATACGTCGAAGAAATGATAATGGACGCAGGTAAGTCGGTATTTACCTACGATAAGACGCTAAGCACGGAAGTGGTTGGTATGGATAAGGTTGTAAACCGCTATGAACGTGATATCGAAAACGCTTGCTTTAAGATATTACTTATGGAGCAACCCGTTGCAAGCGATTTTAGGGATATATCTGCCGTGCTGAAAATGATAACTGACTTGGAGCGTATAGGCGACGGGGCAAGAGATATTGCCGAAATTACCTTGCATACGCCGATAGATAGCGAAGGGCTTGCAACTAGCGATATTAAATTGATGATTGACAAAGTAACAAAAATGGTGCATTATGGCGTAAGCGCCATGATAAACAAGGACCTAGACGTTGCTAAGTCGCTTGATAAGTTAGATGACGAAGTAGACGAATTGTTTTTTAGGATAAAGGACGATTTGGTAGATTTGATACGTAATGATACAAAGTCCGCCGACAGCGCAATTTGGCTACTTATGATGGCAAAACACCTTGAAAGGATAGGCGACCATGCAGTAAACCTAGGGGAATGGGTGGAATACAGCATTACGGGAACGAGAGGATAGTATGAAAGATTTAATATACGTAGTAGAGGACGAAGCACCACTAAGGGAACTTTACAAATACGCTCTTAGCGACGAATTTGACGTAAAGTGCTTTGAAAACGGCGAGGATATGTTCAAGGCGTTAAAGGACGAAACGCCCGATTTGTTTTTGCTAGATATAATGCTTGACGGAATGGACGGCTACGAAATACTAAAACTAATAAAAATAGGCAACGAAAACGTGCCCGTTATTATGGTTAGCGCAAAAAACGAGGAGATGAGCAAGGTAAAAGGGCTTAATCTTGGCGCAGACGACTACATATCAAAACCGTTCGGCGTGTTCGAACTTATTGCAAGGGTGAAGGCAAATTTGCGTAAAACGAAAAAGCACGACGTTACTAAAAGGTGGGAGTATCACGACGTAGTAGTAGACGACGTAAAGCACGAAATATGGCTTAACGGTAAACTACAAAACTTCACGATTAAGGAATATAACCTACTTAAATTGCTTGTAAAAAACGCCGAAAAAGTAGTGGAAAGAGAGGAAATATTCGAAAAAGTTTGGGGCGAAGAGTTTATGGGCGAAACTAGAACGCTGGATATTCACGTAAAGGAAATACGTAAAAAATTTGCGAGTGCAGAGTGCAAAACGAGCATAATTACCGTTAGAAGCGTGGGGTATAAATTAGTATGGGAAAACGAATTTTCTTAACCACGAGTATAGTATGCGTTTTGGCGCTAGTTATATTTTTTGCAGGGTCGTTAATTATTACCGACGTGCAAAATAGGACTATTGCCCGCAAAAACGTGGTAAGTTACACCGATATATTTGCCGATAAGTACTACGACGGAGTGGATATGGAAAACTTCGTTAAGAACAATATAGCAGGGCTTAGGGTTACGGTAATAGATAGCACGGGTAAAGTGCTTGCCGATAGCGACGAAAACGAAGAGAGTATGGACAACCACTTAAACCGTGAAGAAATTGTTGCAGCCATTAACGGAAAGCCTACCGTAGTTGTTCGTAAATCTGGTACGCAACAAGCAGAATTGATGTATTATGCAACGAAATTGGACGTTAAAGACGGGTTTTTGATAATTAGGTGCGCTTTAAGCGTAAATTCAATTAACGGATATTTGATAAATACCTTGCCACTTTTTATTGTGCTTTTGGTCGTTATGATAATAGGTACGGTGGTGATTAGTAAGTACTTAACGAAAGGAATTACAAAGCCGTTTATCGAAATTAAAAATACGTTAGAGGACATAAACGAAGGCAAGTACGAAAAGGGCGAACTACACGCATACGACGAGATAAATTCGATACTATTTGAAATAGATACGGTTAGCGACAAATTACAGCAATCTATTAAAAATTACGAGGAAGAACGCAACAAAATTACCTATATTCTAAACTCTATTAACGACGGAATACTTGCCGTAAATCAGGACAAAGAGATTGTACTAATAAACGCTAAAACCAAGGAAATATTTGGGGCAACAAGCGATTTAACGGGAGATAAACTATCCTACCTTACTTCAAACGAGCAACTAGATGGTGCAATAGACTTGTCGCTTGCCGATAGCGAAAGCAAAGTGTTTGAACTAAATATTGATGGTAGTTACTATTTCGTTACCGTAAAATGCACGGATAAAAATTGGGCTACAAAGGGCAAGAATATAGCAGTAGTAGTATTTAACGATATAACTATGGCAAAGCAAAACCAAAAAATTCGTCAGGAGTTTTTTGATAACGCTAGCCACGAGTTAAAAACGCCACTTACCACGGTAAAAGGATTTACCGAATTACTTACTATTCAAAACAAGGACGAAAAACTTGCGCCGTATATTAGCCAAATACAAAAGGAAACGGACAGAATGGTGGGGCTGATTATGGATATGTTACGTTTGTCCGAACTAGAAAATGGAAAGAAAGCCGAAGAAAGTGTGATTTCCTTAAAAGAGATAGCAGAAAAGGTGATAGATAACCTTAGCACGCAAATAGAAGAAAAGGGTATAGCGGTGGAAATATCGGGCGATACGAAGGTGCTTGCTAGCGAAAAGGATATGTATTCGCTTGTAAAAAACCTTGTAGAAAACGCCGTTAAATACAACGTTGAAGGTGGCAAAGTTTGGGTGACTATGCAAAACAACGCCTTATGCGTAAAGGATACTGGCATAGGCATAGACAAAGCACATCAGGACAGAATATTTGAAAGGTTCTACCGCATAAACGAAAGTAGAAGTAGGGTAAGCGGTGGAACGGGACTTGGGCTATCTATCGTAAAACATATTTGCAATACGTACGGTGCTGATATTAAACTTAATAGCAGTAAAAAAGGAACGGAAATTACCGTAACGTTTAGTAGCGTAGCAGAATAATACTTGGTAGCAAAATGCCACTATGGTTTAACCGTAGTGGTATTTTTATTTGCTTAGAATAACAAATAAATACACGATCATTGACTTAGTAAAAATAATATAGTAAAATACGTTTATGAATTATGGAGGGAGAAATATGCAAAATATAAATTTTCGACCAAAACCAAAATAATTGGTAAAAAATATGAAGCAAAACAATGGAAATTTATATAATATAAAAAATAGTAATAACAAAAAAATTAGCGAAATTAAAACTTACGTTTTTAATAGGCTGTGTAGCAGGCGTATTATTCCTACTTCTAGTATTTGCTACAATGTGTAGCAACAATGCCTTGATGTCGGGCAACGACTTGCAGTTATTAGGTCATATATGTTTTGACAACGTAGAAAACGACCTATTGCAAATAAAAGGTGAAACAACGGAAGAGGGCGAAGAGGGTTGGCAAGTTGTAGTTGGCGAAAGTTTGTCGGCGCAGGCGTTAGCAAGTAACTCACTACCTAGCAGGTATTACAAAAAAATTAAGGTACACCTTAATTCAAATTATGCTAATAGCCAAAGGACGATAAACGAAGTAGGCTTATACGTAACAGCCGAAAAGGATATTACGTTTACCTTGCGACTAAGTTATGGTGAGAAGTACGGAACGTTAAAAACGTTAGACCAAACACTTAGCCTAGTAGCAGGGCAGGGGCAGGCTGTTATGTTCTGTATATATGAGAGTATGCAGAACATAGATTGCTTGCAGTTCTCCAACGAAACGGAAATAAAGGGCATTGACGATATAGTCAAGTGGACTATGAAAGACGTAAAAGTAAGTTTTAACGAGTAAGTTATCAAATACAAATATAAGGAAATGACGGTAATGAAAATAAAAAAGATATATTTAACTTTAATAGCAGTCGTAATAGCGTTTTCATCGGTGCTATTAGCAGGTTGTAGTGGTAGTTCAGGAACAACTAATACTCCTACTGAAAAGTGGATAACGCTTGCTAATAAGTCAAAGAATGAAGAGATGTGGATAGATATCTATGCCACTAAATATAATGGGAAAGATGAAACGCAAATAGATAATCTAAATTATTATGAAAATATAAAAGTAAATAAATATAGTTCTGAAAGTGAAAAGGCATTAAAAGAAAATACATTACAGTTTGATACGTATGAAAGGTTTGGTTTTACGTTTGGTGTAAATGCAATAGTAAAAATTAAATTTGACGTAGTGAGTGAACAAGACCAAGAGTTTGAATTTGACTTTATATATATAGATGACCAAACGAAAAAGTGGGTAACGGTTAACCAAACGATAACCACACAAGCAAATAAGCCGTTTACTGTAATTTTAGACGTAAAAGATTTTGAGGGTGTTACTAACGCAAGTGCGGTGAAAGTGAGATTAAAAAACATACCAATGGTTGAAGATATTTTTCATCAACAAACGTGGTACAACACAAATATTAAGTGGACTATACAAAACGTGGCATTTATAAACAAATAAAATTCTAAAAGGGGTTTGAAATGGATTTATTTGAAAACATATTACACACGATAACGTGGGGGATAGCCTCGCTTGTAGATACGATATATCGTGCGTTTTTATACCTATCGGGAATAACGGTAATCCAAAACAACCAAGCCAATCAAGGACAAAACATTATAGGCAACGACTTTTTAAGTTCGTTGCTTAATGCTAAATTTGGGGCAGGTAATAACATAACGTTTAACACTATCTATTTGCAGTTTATGTTTTTCGGCATACTGATTTTAGGTATTACGTTAATTATAGCGACCATAAAGACGTTCATAAACAAAGAGGACGAAGTAAAGAGCAGAAACCTAGTATATCAAAAGGCAGGTTCGTCCTTATTAGAAGTGGCATAATATGAGCGAATAAATACGTATAAAAACTTCTTGTTTCAAATAAAAAAGGTCAACGAAAAAGTTGGCCTTTTTTTTCGATACAAAATACAGATAAAATATTCAAAATTGGAATATTTAGTTTTGTTTATTTTTATTTTATAGCGAGCTTGTATTTTTTCGTTTGACAATAAAAGTAACCTATGTTAGCATAGGGCAAGAAAGTGGTTAGATAATTTTTTATCTAGCCTTTTTTATGATGTGATAAATGCTAAAAGACAATTCGTCATTAAAAAAATATCTTGGATTTTTGTTGCCTGGTATGTTTAGTATGCTGGTAGTTTCGGCGTACACTTTTACCGATACTTTTGTAGTGGGCAGGCGCTTGGCGCAGAGGGGCTAGCGGCAATAGGCATAGGAACGCCTGTTTTAACGGCTTTATTTGCAATAGGTTTTTTGTTTGGCGAAGGTGGTGGCACTGCATACTCGGTATTAAAAGGTCAGGGCGACGAAAAAAAGGCTAGGCAAATATACACGTTGTCAATACTTTTAGCAGTATTTACGGGCATAATCATAATTATATTTGGCAATATATTTACATATCAACTTGCAATATTTTTGGGTGCAGTAGATTCTAACGTAGATCTTATAATAGAATATATTAGATGTATTTTATGCTTTTCTCCACTTATCATTTTAGACCTTACGACAAATAATTTTATGCGTAACGACGGCAAACCAAAGGTGGCTATTGCGGCAACGTCCATAGGTTCGTTTGCAAATATCGTGTTGGATCTATTGTTCGTTTTGGTATTTAAGTGGGGGATGTTTGGTGCGTCTATTGCTACGTGCTTAGGTTCTGTAATAGCAGTAGCAATAAATATTAGTTATTCTCACGTAAAAAAACGCAACTTGCGATTTGCAAAGCTAAAAATTTATTTAAGGGACGTAAAACGTATTTGTGCAAATGGATTTGGACCGTTCGTTATGCAATTTTCGGTGGCACTCGTTACTTTCTTTTATAACTTAGTATCTTTTAAGTATTATGGCGAACTTGGTGTGTCTACCTATACGATAGTACTAAATTGGCATTTAATTGCAATGAAACTTATTATAGGCGTATCACAAGGAACGCAACCACTTATCAGTCTAAACCACGGTAAAGGCGATATTAAGGAAGTGAAGCGTTATCGTAGATATGGTTTAATTGCGTGTATAGTAGTAGGTTTACTGTGTTTGCCTACTTGGGTTTTTGGGGCAGAAGGCTTGTCAAAGGTGTTTGTCAAAGGCGACAGGACGCTTGTGGATATGAGTGTGTTTGCTATGAAAATCACTTCGCCCACGTACGTATTTTTGGCTATTACCATAATTACTGCATATTTTTACGAAGCAACGGAAAAGGTAAAACAGTCTACGGCTATCAACCTAATGCGTGGTTGTTTAATGCCTGCGCTATTCGTTTTCGTACTGCCACTAGCCATAGGTAAAGTTGGCGTTTGGGTTTCTATTCCACTTGCCGAGGCGATTTCTAGTATATTTGCGTTGACGTTACTTATATTTACTATTAGTAAGGAAAGGAAAATCGTTGACGTTAAAGGGAAAAAGTGCAGTAGCATAGTAATAACAATAAGTAGAGAGTTTGGTTCAGGTGGTAGGCGAATAGGCGAAGAGGTGGCAAAAAGACTATGCTTAGAGTGCTACGACAAGGAACTACCACAATTTTCTGCCGAGAAATCGGGGCTTGATACAAAGATAGTCGCCGATAATGAAGAAACGGACGGAGGTTGCAAGTTTGGTTTATATAAGGGTGGTAGGTATATTCCTATTACCGACAAAATATTTTATTCTCAGTCCGACGTGATAAAGCAAATAGCAAGAAGTGGCGACGCAGTTATCGTGGGTAGGTGTGCTGATTACGTACTAAAAGATACGTGCAAACTAATAAAAGTGTTCGTGTACGCTCCAACCGAGTATAGAATAGATAGAATAACAAAATACGACGGTTGCGACGAAAAGGACGCTATGGAAAAAATTAAAGAAAGCGATAAGGCAAGAAAAGCATATCACGATTTTTATGCCGATAAAAAGTGGGGACAAAGCGAAAATTACGACCTTGTTATAAACGGAGCACTAGGGGTAGAGAGTGCTGTGGATATTATATGTGGCTTGTATGAAGAAAAAATTAAAAATAGATAATAAAAAAGACCTTTTGCTAGGTCTTTTTTATTAGTATTACGTAAAGTCGTTTATCAATTTAATAGACAATATCTTGATATATAAGTTAGGCATTATTTGTCTACGTTATTACTAGTATATTTTGCCAAAATCTCGGGGTCTATCTTTTTGTCTTTGTGGTAGTATACGGCGTCTTTTTCGGATATTTCCCTAATCACTTTGCAAGGATTGCCTACGGCAACCACGTTAGAAGGGATATCCTTTGTTACTACGCTACCTGCGCCTATTACGGTGTTGTCGCCGATAGTTACGCCCGGTAAAACTATTACGCCAGCGCCTAGCCAACAATTTTTGCCTATGTGGATAGGCAAGTTAAATTGCAAACTGTGTTCCCTAAGTTCAGGCAAAATAGGGTGACCTGCCGTAGCCAAGGTTACGTTTGGTGCAAGCATAGTGTAGTCGCCTACGAAAATGTCCGTATCGTCTACAAGCGTTAGGTTAAAGTTTGCGTACACGCCGTTACCAAAATGAACGTTTTTGCCCCCAAAATTTGCACGGAAGGGTGGTTCGATATAGCACTCTTTGCCTATTTCGGCAAACATTCTTTTTAGGCGCAAAGTCCTAGAAAGTAGCCCTAGTGGAGTAGAGTGCGTTTTGTTGTATTTGCGTACTTTGTCCACGTAGCCTATTTGTTCTAGCATTAGTTTTGGGTTTGACGGGTCGTAAATTTTACCGCTGTGTATTGCCTTTTTTATCTCTGCATTTCGTACTTTTTTCATAATATTTACCTTGTATTATCTTTTTATTAAATCGTTTACTACGCTAATTAATACCTGTTTCATCACTTCGTAGTCGATATAATCGTGTTTGTCGTACACGTATTCGTGCGAAAACGCTTGCGTTACGTTGATTGCAAAATGTATTCGTTCCATTTTGTTTGGAAAGCCGTAGCCTATCTGGTCAAACTTACTAGACAGTTTGTAAGTGATAGCGTCCTCGATAGCAACAAATTTGTCGTTAACTTCTTTGTCGGTAGCAGTAAGCGAGTGTAACGCCTCGTGTATTTTTTGGTGTTTTTCGTGCGTTTTGATAATAGCGTCCACCATTTTAGGCACTAAATCACCAATATTTTCAAGCGTGGTTTCGTCTATAATTTGCAAAAACGGTGGGACGACGTCGCTAACGTATACGTCTAATACGTCTAAAAGTATATCCCTTTTGTCCTTAAAGTAGCCGTACACAATTCCCGTTGATACGCCTGCCTCTTTTGCTATCTCGGCAGTGTTGGTATTGTAGTAGCCCACTTTTGAAAATAGGCGGTAACTTGCGTCTATTATTTTCTTTTTCTTTAATATTGCCCTTTCTTGAACGGGCGTACGAACTTCATTTTTCATTTTACACCTAACTCGTATTTAATTTATTATATATCATTTTGCTAAAATGCGCAACAAGATACTATTTTGAAAAAAATATGAAAAAAGTTTCACATTTTGGTTGACAAAGTGAATAGTAGATAGTAATATGATAGCGAAATATGAAAAAAGTTTCACATTAGGAGGTGGCTATGCCTATGGTGGTTGCGCCCGAAGGGAAAAGCCTACGGGTGATTAAGGTTTTGACAGATGAAAAAACTAAAAAGCATCTGGAAAATTTGGGTATTATGGTAAATGCAATGCTGACGATACTTTCGGTCAGTAATGGTAGCGTTATTTGTCAGGTAAAGGACGGAAGGCTAGCACTTGACAAACAAATCGCAACAAAAATTTTCGTTACGTAGGAGGTTTATATGAAGTTATTAAGCGAATTTAGCGTTGGCGAAACGGGAAGAGTAGTAAAGGTAGAAGGCGCAGGACAAATTAGGCGCAGGCTATTTGATATGGGCGTAACCCCAAACGCCGAGATATTGCTAAGAAAAAAAGCGCCGCTTGGCGACCCGCTTGAAGTAAGCATAAGAGGTTACGAACTTACTTTAAGGAAAACGGAAGCAGAGGCGGTGTATATGGAGGTGGCTAAATGATAAGAGTAGCGCTTGCGGGCAATCCAAACTGTGGCAAAACTACGCTTTTTAATAGTCTAACGGGTTCGACCCAGCACGTTGGCAACTGGCCAGGTGTAACCGTGGACAAAAAAGAAGGCGTATACAAAAAGGCAAAAGAGCCTATGGAAATAATCGACTTGCCGGGTATTTATTCGCTGTCGCCGTATACTCCCGAGGAAGTAATATCAAGAAATTACATATTAGACGAAAAGCCCGATTGCATTATAAATATAGTGGACGCAACCAACCTAGAAAGGAATTTGTATCTTACTACGCAACTAATGGAAATAGACGTTCCTATGGTAATTGCACTTAATATGATGGATACGGTAAGAAAGAACGGCGACGTAATAGACGCCGTTAAACTAGAAAGAGAAATAGGCGTACCCGTCGTTGAAATATCGGCGCTGAAAGAAACGGGCTTGAAAGAATTGATGAACGTTACCTACGAAACAAGCCAAATAGCAAGGGAAGGCGTAACGGTACTTAGCGAAACGAATATAAGCCACCTAATTGGCGACGTGAAAATAGCGTTAAAGGGTAAGGGGATAAGTAGTCCCTTGTTTCACGCAATAAAACTAGTGGAAAACGACGAACTTGAAGTGAAGCAACACGCTGATACTATAAAAATGATAGAGGAGTTTAAGGCAACGTTTAAGGACGACGTGTTCGGCGACGACTTCGAGGCGATAATTGCAGACGGTAGATATAAATATATTGCGAAAAACTATTCGCCCGTTTTAACGAAAAAAGAAAAAACCTCGTCTATGACAAAATCGGACAAGGCGGATAGAGTGCTAACTCATAAATTTTGGGGCATACCTATCTTTCTAGTAATAATGTTTTTGGTGTTCCACCTAACTTTTTCGGAAAATTTCTTATTCTTGAAAGGTGCTCTTAACGGCGCAGTAACGCTGGAAGGGGTGGAGCATTGGGAAGGATTGGTGCTTAACGGTAACGGACTAAATTCGCCCGGCGTATTTTTGCAAGCGGTGATGATAGGCGTAACGGATACTATTGGTTCGGCTTTAAGTAGTGCTTTGGCTACTGCGCCTAGTTGGGTTTCGGGGCTAATATGTGACGGAATTTGGGCTGGTATATCGGCAGTATTATCCTTTATTCCACAAATTTTGCTATTATTCTTATTCTTCTCTATCTTAGAAGATAGTGGATATATGGCAAGGGTAGCCTTTATCTTAGATAGAATATTTAGAAAATTCGGTTTGTCGGGTAGGGCGTTTATGCCTATGATAATGGGATTTGGGTGCTCGGTACCTGCAATCATAAATACTAGAACGCTTGCTGACGAAAAGGAAAGGACGGCAACTATTAGGGTAATTCCGTTTTTCAGTTGTGGAGCAAAACTACCTATTCTTACGGCAATAGCGGGCGCATTAGTAACAATGTTCGGTGCAAGTAGCGCAGATTGGATTACTTACGGAATGTATCTTATAGGCATAGTAGTAGCTATCGTTTCGGTAATTTTAATGCGTAGTACAACGCTAAAAGGCGATACTCCGCCGTTTATTATGGAACTACCAAGTTACCACTTTCCGCAACCTAAAAACTTGGCGTTACACTTGTGGGATAAATTGAAGCATTATATCAAAAAGGCGTTTACGATAATATTTGCTTCCACCATAGTTATATGGTTTTTGAGTAACTTCGGTTGGAATTGGCAAATGGTGGACGATATTAGTAACAGCATACTTGCAAACATCGGTCAACTTGTTACGCCGTTATTCACGCCACTTGGATTTGGTAGCCAACTAACCGCTTTTTCGTGGGTATTCGTGGTTGCTGCGGTAACGGGACTAATTGCAAAGGAAAACGTAATAGCAACTTTCGCCGTGCTTGCAGCAGTCGTTTCGGGTGGACTACTTAACCCCGAGGCAATAGGCGAAATAGAGTCGGTAGAAGCAATGATTCAAGCAACGGGAATAGGCGTGCCGGGACTAATTGCGTTTATCGTATTTAATATGACCACTATTCCGTGTTTTGCAGCGGTAGCAACGGCAAAAGCCGAATTACCTAAGAATAGGTACAAATCCACGATAGCGTTTTGGCTAGTTACCTCGTACCTAGTGTCGTCTATGATATACGTAATAGGCTCGTGGTGGTGGACGGTATTTATCTTTATGGCAGTATGGGCTGTGGTGATAACCTTAATAGTACTTAACAATAAGGGTAAATTAAATTTTAGGAGGATTAAATGGAACCGATAGAAATAGTAGTAATAGTGCTTGCAGTAGTGGTAGTTGGTGGCGTAATAGTAAAGGCAATAATAGATAAAAAGAAAGGCAAAAAATCGTGCTGTTCGGACTGCTCGAAATGTAAGTACAACTGCCCGAGTAAAAAAGAAAACTGAATTAGTTGTTGACTTATGTCAAAAACGGTATTATAATTTTTATATACGGAGGTTGTATGGCAAGACCGCAAAAGTGCAGAAGGGTGTGCAAATTCCCAAAATACGTTAGATTTTCGGCGGAAACTTCAACGGCTGATACCGTGGTAATGACGGTGGACGAATACGAAGTGGTTAGGCTGATTGACTATCAAAATCTTACGCAAGAGGAGTGCTCGTTGCAAATAAAGGTGGCAAGGACTACCGTGCAAGGCATTTACTTTTCGGCAAGAAGAAAGATTGCTGACGTATTAGTCAACGGGAAAACGCTAATAATAGATGGCGGAGAGTACGAACTATGCAACTATCGTGGCAAGTGCAACAAAGTATGCGACAAACGTTGTAAAAGAAATATCGAAAAAGGAGAAAACGACGATGAAAATAGCAGTAACGCATGAAAACGGCAAAGTTTTTGGGCATTTTGGACATTCAAAGGAATTCAAAATATACGAGGTAGAGCAAGGCAAAATCGTAAATGCAGAGGTTGTTTCAGTAGGTAAACAAGGACATTCGGCATTAGCAGGATTTTTGCTAGAACAAGGGGCAGACGTAATTATTTGCGGTTGCATAGGCGACGGGGCTAAAAACGCTTTGTACAGCCAAGGTATGATACTATACGGAGGAGTAGAGGGCGATTGCGATACGGCGGTAAAAAACTTTATTGATAACTGCCTAGAATACGATCCTAACGTTGCTTGCGAGCATCACCACGACGAAGAGGACGGCTGTGGTTGCCACGGTGACGATTGCGATTGTGGCTCGGAAGGCGGATGTGGTTGCGGTTGCCACTAAAATAGTTCTAAAATAAAAAGACTAAACAAAAAATCTCTCGATATCAGAGAGATTTTTTTGGTTTACGCTATAAAACGTTTTTGGTTTATATTATAAAAATTAACTTATTATCCTATTTTTTGCTTAATTCTTTAATAATATCGCCTAGAATTTCTTGCCTTATAGTAGTACCTATTTCATTTTCAATAAATATAGGTAAGAAGTGCGACCCTGGTTTAATGCTTTCAGGCGAGTATAGATCGATATGGTCAAAGTAGCCTTTTAGTACGTGTACTTTTTCGGTTTTACCTGCCGTTGCCGACTCTACAAGCACCATTCCGTCACCGTAGGAGTTGTTAAGTTCGGAAGTATAACTCTTTAACCTTTTAATGTTGTCTACACTTGGTTTAAGTACAAGTTTGCCGTCCTTTTTAGCAAGGTTTACCGAATAGGTAGTCGTGGTATCCGTATAGCCGTTACCAGCAATATAATGCGTATCAACTAGGTCGGTAACGAATTTTCCGTCAATTACAAGCGAGTTTTGTTTTTCGTTTAGTCCGTCTACAATTTGCTTGATATAAGCGTTATTTTTTACGTAGTCAAGTTCTTTAATTGCCGAGATATATTCGTCGTAGGTTACCGTTTTGCCGTCTATCGTAATAGGTTTTTCCCCGTTAAAGCCCTTTTCAAACGCTTGTTTAGTCGGTAGTAGTTCGTACACACTAGGCATAGTTCTTAGGTATGATATCGTGGTAGACAATATATCCATTACAAAGCCGATAGGGTTATTTACGTATTCTTTTGGTAGTACGTCTAATATCATACTAGTATCGACAGAGCCTAAGCCACCTACCATATCCATAATTTCGCCTATATCAGATAACCCAACTTTTTTGTTTAACAATAGTCCAAGTAAATCTAGTAGTGTAGTAATATCTTTTGAATCAATTCCTGACATTATCTCGCTTTGGTCGGTGATTTTGCCCGTAATTACCTTATTAAAGGTGTCTATCGTCTTGTCGGACAAGTTAAGTTCTATATCGCTGATAGACAATATTGCAGCGTCTACTGCGCCAAAGTGCGGAGTGCCTAAGGTGATAACCTTTTGGGTGCTAGTTCTATTTTCTTCGTTTCTAGCAAGGTAGTAGTCTATTACAGTGCCACCCATACTATGACCAACTAGAATATTATTCGTGTATTTGTTCGCTTTTATAAATTGTTCTAACTGTTCAGCCGACGTTACGCACGAGTTGGTCCAGTCGTATTGATATACTACTACTTCGTATTGTTTGTCTTTTTCAAGCCCCGATTTAGAGCCTAGATTTTTTTCAAAGAAGTTGTACAAGTTTTTGTATTCGTCTATAAGCCCGTATTCAAGCGCTTTGTCGTTCATAGTTGCGGCGCGAAGTGGAATAACCGAGTTGCCTTTTTCGTCCTTATACAAAAAACTCTTTAAGTATTTTTTTATTTCGCTAGTAATAAATCTGCCTTCCTTGTCGGTTGCCGTGTTACTCATAAATAGGTTGTTCATAAGACCGCCACCCGACCAAACCGAAACGCCCGTTTCAGCGTTTACAAGGTTAGAGCCCATTATACCCGGTAAAATAATTACTGCGTTTTTTTCTTGCCCCGACGTATTGTATACGGGCGGCTTGTACGTATTATCAAAAGTAGTCGAAACGGAGTTACTGCAACTAGTTAAAAAGAAACAGCAACCGACTACGCAGGTAATTAGCAAGGTAAAAGCCAAGATTTTAGTAGTTAATTTTCTTTTCATAATGCACCTTCTATAATTAGTACTATAAGTATATCCCTAAACTTTGATTCTGACAACACCGTATTTTGAAAATAATATTATAAAATAGCAAAAAAACAAAAAAACTCCTATGTTTTTTTAATTTCTATTTGTTATAAACAATATATAATAGTATAAAATAAAAATACGCCTTGACAACCACTTAAAACAGCAATAAAATACATAGTACAGAGGTAAAAGATGTCTATAATTGATGTAAACAACTTAACTAAGGACTACGGACACGGCAGAGGTGTGTTCGACGTAAGTTTCCACGTAGATAGTGGCGAAGTCTTTGGATTTTTAGGCCCTAACGGAGCGGGTAAAACCACTACGATTAGGCATATTATGGGGTTTAGCAAGCCTCAGCAAGGCTCTACCTCAGTAATGGGTATGGAAAGTTATTCTAACTATTACAAAATTCTAAGCGACGTTGGATATTTGCCGGGCGAAGTAGCGCTTCCTAGTGGTCTAACGGGCAACGAATTTATCAAAATGATGCAAGAACTTAGGAAGTCCAAAAAGGACGAATACCTAAAATATCTTTTGGATAAATTCAAACTAGACCCGTCGGGCGATATGAAAAGAATGTCGCTTGGCGTGAAAAGAAAACTTGCAATAGTTACTGCGTTTATGGACGACCCGAAGGTGCTTATTTTGGACGAACCGACAAGCGGACTAGACCCTATTATGCAAAACGTATTTATCGATTTTATCTTAGAGGAAAAAAAGCGTGGTAAAACCATACTTTTGTCTAGCCATATCTTCCACGAAATAGATGCTACGTGCGATAGAATTGCAATAATTAAGGATGGTAAAATCGTGTCGGAGTTTATTGCCGACGACTTAAAGCACAATGAAAACAAGGTGTACCAAATAAACTTCAATAATCTAGACGACTACAACAAGTTCAAACTTCTTGGCTACGATATTTCTTACAGCAATGAACAAAAATTATACGTAAAAATCAATATAAACGACAAAGATATAAACAGGCTTATGCTTTCGTTAAAGGATTTAAGCGTGAAGTCTTTTACCGAAGAAGTATTCTCTTTGCAAGACTTCTTTATGAATTTCTACAACGAAAATCGTCATTACGGAGGTGTTAATACGAATGAAACGCGTTTCAGACGGAAATAAAATAGATTTATCTGCTTTTGATAACGCCCCCGTAATTTCCATACGAAACTTAACCAAGGATTACGGCAACGATAGGGGCATATTCGACCTTACATTAGACGTGAACAAGGGCGAAACGATAGGCTACGTAGGCACGAACGGCAGTGGAAAAACTACTACTATTCGTAATATTATGGGCTTTTTGAAGCCAACTAGCGGTTCGGTATCTGTGTACGGCTTAGATTCGTGGCAAAATTCTATGCTAATTAAGCAATTCGTTGGATATATCCCAGGTGAAATTGCCTTCCCTGGCGTGCAAACGGGTAACGACTTTTTGAAAATACAAGCAGAATTTTGGGGCATAAAGGATATGGAGTACGCAAACTACCTGATAAACCGTTTGCAACTAGATACGGGCGCAAACTTAAAGCGTATGAGTAAGGGTATGAAACAAAAAACGGCGATTGTAGCCGCCCTTATGAACGACCCGCCTATTCTTATTTTGGACGAACCGACCACGGGACTAGACCCTCTTATGAGAGAGGCCTTTATGGATATTATCTTAGAGGAAAAGAAAAAGGGCAAAACGATATTTATGTCTAGCCATATTTTCGAGGAAATAGAAACGGCGTGCGACAGGGTTGGACTACTTAAAGACGGGCATCTTGTGGATATTACCGAGATGAGCAAAATAACGAATAACGACCTAAGAACCTACAATATAGAGTTTATATTGCAAAAGGATTACGAAGATTTTATAACCAAGAATTTTACTTTTGAAAAATTGACGCCATCACATAAGCGTGTGGTTATCAACGTAAAGGACGAGGACGTAGGTCAGTTGTTTAACGCCTTAACAAATTATAACGTAAAATTTATCAGCGAAACGAAGTATACTTTGGATAAGTACTTCGACAGCGTGTTTAAGAAAGGAGCTAATGATGATAAGTAAACCTTTAATGAAACAGTCCATAAAAGCTAATTGGGTATTGTGGCTTGCAACGACGATAATAGTTTGCGTAATTATCGCAATACTTAAAATCGTGCTTGCTACGTCTGGCGCAAACTCTTTCCATATCAGTATGGACGCATTGTCGCCGTATATAGTAGCCCTATTAAAACAAGGACTAACCATACAAGACCTACTTGGCACTATGGGTCTAAACGAAAACCTATTACAAAATATGCAAGGTATGGATATGAACAAGATGATGAACAACATGTTCTACAATCTAGCAGGCGTAATCGTACCTATGATTTATTCGGTTATCGTTGCTAACAACCTAGTTGCATCTCAAGTAGATAGGGGTTCTATGGCTTTCGTATTGTCCACTCCAACCAAGCGTTCGTCGGTTGTAGTTACTCAAAGCACGTACCTTATCGTATCATTAGCAGGTATGTTTATCCTTACCTTCTTAGTGGATATTATAGCGTCGGTTGCAATAGGCTTAGAGGTAAACTATTTGCAGGTATTCGAACTTAATTTCGGTTTGTTCTTACTGATGTTTGCAATGTCGGGAATATGTTTCTTCTTCGCCTCGTACTTTAATCTTGCTAAGTACTCATACGCAGCAAGCGGTGGACTACTAATTTTGTTCTATATCAATAGAATTATAGGTATGTTCGGCGACCCAAGTTTCGTACAAGCAGGTATGGGCGTAGCAGAATTAAAAGTATTCGATTATATGACTATTATCACCTTGCTAAACACAAACTCCATTTTCGACGGTACGTTGTCGTTTATATGGCAGTTTGCAATATTGTTCGTGATAGGTTTAGTTACCTATATAGCAGGTGGCGAAATATTCAAACGGAAGGATTTGCCACTATAAAGGAGATGAAAACCGCAGTAATGCGGTTTTTTTATTTTGCAAAAAATTAAATATTACGTAAGTAAGTCGGTTATTATCATTTATTATATCGTTGAAAAATGTTAGAATATATAAGAATTAGTATATAGATAGCAAAATTTATCGCAAAATGAAATAAAAATAAAAAAACGTTAGAATTTTTCTTTTCTAATAAGTATATATTGTGAGCGGGATTGTAAAAGATATGAAAAATCTGGGATTGTTAACTGAAAAATTAAAGCAGGGCAAAATGGCGTATTTTGACGAGTTTTACGACGCAACTAAAAACGGCGTGTATTTTACCATAAAATCTATCGTCAAGGATTATTCGCTTGCCGAGGATATAATGCAGGATGTGTATGAAAATTTTATGAAACATATAAACGATATTGATACTGATAAAAGCATATATTCCTACCTAATAACTACGGCAAAAAACAAGTCGCTAAACGAAATCAAAAAAGGTGAACGACTTGCCCCGCTTGACTATTACGAAAATATAGAGTGCCCAGAGGTAGAATCCTTTACGCCACTATTAGACTTTGCCAAGAAGAACCTAGACGAGTACGAGTGGAAAATATTAAAACTTACCGTAATCGACGGATATAGACGGGTGGAAGTGGCAAAACTATTAAATAAGCCGATTGCAACGGTGAATTGGCAATATAATAAGATATTAAAAAAAGTAGAAAAAATGTATAAGGAGGTTTATGATGAATAAGTTTGAAAAAAGAATAAAAGACGAACTAAACTCAGTTACCCCCGATTTGAAAGAGAAAATCAAGGCAAACGTAACCGTTACGCAAACAGATAAAGAGAAATCTAAGATAGGTGCAACCGTTACGCCGGCAAAAAAAGAGAAAAGTTTTAAGCCAAAGTGGGTGGCTATGCCTATAATGGCAGTAGCAATAGTTCTAGTTGCGGTAATTACGCCGATATTAGTGCTAAACCCTTCGGGAGGTACTACAATTCCGATTGTAAATAGTTACTCGATGGTAATGTCCGTAAACCCAAGCGTTGAGTTAAAGTACGACGAAAACAATAGGGTAACGGGCGCAAGGGGCTTAAATAAAGACGGAATAATGCTACTATATGGTAAAAACCTTGTTGGGCAAGAATTGTCCGTCGTAACTAACGAATTATTAAATCGTATGAATACGCTAGGCTATCTAAATAGTGACGGCGACGTAAAAATCACCGTTGTAGACCAAAAGGGCAATTTTAACGATAAACAATACGACTTAATTACAAAAGGAGTGGCTAAGACGTTAAACTCGTTAGGTAGTAAAAAGCAAATCGCAAAAATGAGCGAGGACGAGTTTGATAGATTAGAAGACGATATCGAGGCAAATGCAAAACAATATCTAGAAGTATTCAAAACTGAAATATATGAATTAGTTCACGAAACGCTTGACGAATTAAACGTAATTATAAAAAATACCGGGAACTTAATTAGGTTAATAGACCCAAGCGTTGATATAAAAAATTTTGACAAACTTGAATATTTGCTAGATAGTGACGAACTTGTAAAAGAAGTAGTTGCAGTAGATGAGTTGCAAAAATATTTAGACAGCGTTATTAAGTACGGCAACGAGTACGAGGAAGATTATGTAGAGGACGACGAATTTTCGCTAAACGTGGACGAATTTTCAAGAAAGCACTTGTTCGAACTTTACAAAGAATTAGTGAACGATTTGGACGAAATGGAAGAAATTCATCGTGATTTGGAACTTGGCGTAGTGCCAGACGACTTGGACGACTTAATCGAAACTATATTAAGGCGAGAATCTAAATAGAATATAAACTAAATAATAGGGGCAACGAAAGTTGCTCCTTTTTATTTTATCATTTATAATTTAATTTGATTTTACAACTATGTATATTTAATTTTATTATATATCGTTTATAATCACGATATAAAATGATAATATTATATACGAAAAATAAAAAAGAAAAAATTTTAGAAAAAATTAAAAAAGATTAGAATTAACAAAAGTGGGAATTGTATATATAGCAAAGAGGCAAAAATATATACGGCAAGAAAATAAGAATTATAAAAAATTTTACAAAACGTTAGAAAAAACGATTTTCGGGCTGTATGTATAGTGAAAGGCAAATGGATATGAGATTTACCAAAACAAAACGTAAAACGGAGGTCATATTATGAAAAAGAAAATTTTAATGGTAGCAATGACTACGGCATTAGTAGCAACAAGTTTGGCAGGATTAACGGGCTGTTTTAATGCAGGAGATCAACATACAACTAACAAAAAAGCGACGGCACAAGACGTATTTTCCTTGTCGGCAGTATCGGGCGCAACCTACCTAAGTCACAAACAAGCGGGCGCAACGGGCGCAATGGGTGCGTTAGCTGCGGCAGATTTTACTAGACCTAACGGCATAACCGACGAGGTAGTAGAAGATTTCAAAACCTACCTAACAATGTTTGACGATATGCTAAATAACGGTGGATTTGATATTAAAGTATCTGACCCTACTCTAGAAGACGGCAAATACGCAGTAAAAGAAGAGAAAGAAGACGGAACGAAAGTGCTACACGGTACTAAAATGGAAGTTAACGTAGCAGGTGACAGTTACACGATGTTCTATACCGAAACGAAAAAGGACGGCGTAATAGTTGACGAAGACGATATGAACGAGATAAAAGAGGAAACTTCGCTAGAAGGTGTACTTGTAAGAGGCGAAGAAGTATACAACGTAGTAGGTGGTAGAGAGGTTGAAACCGAAACCGAAGAGGGCGAAACTGAAACCGAAACTACTATTACGTTTACTACTAAGGCAGTTGACGGCTCGTCCGTAACGGTTGTTCAAAGCGTAGAAGAAGAAACCGAGAACGGCAAAACCGAAAAAGAAACTACTTACGGATATACTATTAGAGATAACAATGGTAAAATAGTTGACCGCTATGAAATAGAGTGGGAAGTAGAGGACGGCGCAACCGAGATGAGCGTAGAGATGAACGGCGTTGAGTACGAAATCAAAAAGGTAAGCGACAACAAATTCCTAGTAGAGTACGAGCGTGGTGAGAAAGAAATCAAGTTCACGATAGAAAAGGTTGAGGAAGGAAGATACAACTTCATATACGCTAGCGGTAACGTTGAAGAAGTAGTAATCGACGCTCCCGCTGAGCCTAGCCCTGAAACCCCGGTAGACCCTGCAGTATAATGATTCATAATCATAGCTTCATAACTTTATAATCCCTGAAATTAGAAAGCGTCACGCAAAAAGCGTGGCGTTTTTCTTGTTATAGTAGTTTGCGAAAATCAACTAATGGTGTATAATACTATTATGGAAAAGCAAGTTGTACAGCACGAAAAATTGACGGAATTTTACAAAAAATTCGATTTTGAAATTACTAACGATTGGATAAAGGAAAACTCTCCCGTGTACTCTGTGGAAGTAATAGATAACGGGCAAATAGTTGCTGCTGCAACCACGTCTAAAAGGTTTGGCGAGTACGTTTTAGACTATATAGGCGTGGCAAGTGAGTATAGGCGTAGTGGCGTTGGCAAAGACTTAGTTAACGATATGCTAAGTTACGCAAAAGGGAAAACGGAATATTTGTATCTGGTTGCTAAAACGCCTGCGTTTTTTGAAAAAACGGGCGCAAGGCACGTTGGCGATAAGACGGAACTATTAGGCGAATGTTTAGGCTGTAATTTGTACAACAAAACTTGTTTTCCAAAACTGATGAGATACGAGGTAAAAATGAATATAGAAGACGAAATTTTTATTAAGTCCGAACTGCTAATTTACGGCGTTAGCGTGGACGAAAATGCAAAAGAAAAACTACTAAGGAAGTATCCGCACTTTTTTGAAAAGGGCTTCGTTCACGCCGTAAACTTATCTTTTGGCGATACCAACGTGAACGTAAGCGTTGCTGAAAAGTTTTCAGAAGTATCTAAATACCACTTGTACGAAAAGGACGGAGAATTTTATATTAAAAGCGACAAGTACGATTTTAAGGTGGAATTTTTCGGGGCGCTTAATCAAACGAATACCTTTTTAGACGATATGGCAAGGCTTCATTGCACGAATTGTATAAATATATGGCCAAGCACGAATTGTTGCTACGACAAAGAGGGTATTAAATGCAAGTTTTGTTCAATCGTAAAGGAAACGGAAGAGCCGATTAGCGTGGATAAACTTGCTAAAAGCATAAAACTACTACTAGAAAACAACAAGGACGGTATGCTTAATTTTTCGGGCGCAACCTACAAATCGCCCGATATTATGGTGGACTATTGGATAGAATTAGTTAAGAAAATAAGGGAATTTTCAAATTGCAAAATCGCTATCGAGTTTGCCCCGCCTAGCGACCTAAACAAACTTGACGAACTGAAAAAAGCAGGGCTAGACGTAGCGATTATGAATCTTGAAATTGCAAACCCTACTTTAAGAAAGGAGATTTGCCCGGGGAAAGCGGGTATTAGTTACGAGCATTATCACAAGGCGTTTGATAGGGCGGTAAAGGTGTTTGGGTACGGGCAAGTGTCCAGCGTACTAATAGGCGGATTGCAACCAAAACAAGATATAATAGACGAGTGCGAAAAAATGGCGAAAAAAGGCGTATTCCCAACTATAATGCCGTATAGACCGCTAGATAACTGCTACGAAAGGAAGGAAACTTTGTGTACCCCTGAGGATTTAAGGGAAATGTCGGATAAACTTGGCGAAATGCTAGTTAAGTACCACCTTGATTTTCACAAGCAAGAAGGCTGTACGAAGTGTGGTGGATGTTCTATTGAAAACGATTGTTATAGGCTGAAAATGAGCAAGAAAAAAGATGCGTAGTAGCATCTTTTTTTCGTTTTATTTAGTTGTAATTTGTAAGTTTTGCCTAACTTGTAGATTTGGCGAAACTATATTTCACAGTTAGTCGAATATTACTCGTTTTGCCGAAATGAAGTAGCTCCATCTTCTAGTTGAAATAGGCTCTATTACGGCGTAGTCCGAGGCGGTGTGAATAATATAATTGTCGCCTAGGTAAATAGCCACGTGTCCAACTCTTTCAAGCCCAGATAAATGCACTCTGTTTGCCGTTGTGAAAAACATTAGGTCGCCACGACGTAGGTTATCTTTACTTACCGTTTTTCCTTGCAACGATTGCGTTCTAGAAGTAGTGTCTAGTAGTATGCCGTTGGACTTGAAGTATACGTACTGAGTAAACGACGAGCAGTCAAAGGCGTATTTGGAAAATTTGCCGTTAAGTATGCCGTTGCCCCAATGGTAACGCTCTGCGCCGTACACGTAAGGTATTCCTATCAGTTTTTTGGCTTCGGTAATTACGCTTTCTACCTTTTCACTGCCAAGGCTGAACTCTTTTACCGATACGTTGTAATTGGTTGGAATATATACGGTATAGTAGTTAAATATGCTTACGTAGTGTCCGTCCTCTATTTTAAGGATAGGTAGTAGGTCGTTTTTGTACACCGTACCAACTTTTTTGCCAGAGCCACGCTTACCCGTGTATAGCGAAAGGCTATCGCTATGTATATGCAATAACTTGTCAAACCTTATATTAGGTACTTCGTCAGGGGCAGTTTCGGGAGTATTTTCGGGCAAAATAGGAGTAGTCGCGTTATTTTGCGGTATACTATTTACCGTGCTGCAACCCGTAATTGCAATTACGGAAACTATAAGTAACGTTAAAATAAAAATCTTGTTTTTCATAATGGTTAAAGTGTAAATAAAAACGGTTATTTTGTAAATTGAGATAGTGCTTTTATGTGAAAAATAAAAATTTTTTGGTTAAATTTAGCTTAAAAAATACAATATTTGTAAATTAAGGGTAGTTTTGGTAAATTATGGCAAAAATATTGACAAAATAGCTAAAAGCAATTTATAATTAACATATGCTAAATATAACGAGGTAATAATGAAACAAAAATATATAGTAAAAGGTATGACTTGCGCAGCGTGTCAAGCGCACGTAGAAAAAGCCGTAAAAAAACTAGGGGTTAAAAGCGTAAACGTAAATTTGCTGTCGAATACGATGGTAGTTGACTACGACGAAAAAAAGATAACTATTAGCGACTTAGAAAAAGCAGTAAAAGATGCAGGTTACACGTTAGTGGTAGAGGGCGAAAAGGTAAAAACCGACGAGATGAAAAAGGAAAAAGCAAGGCTTATATCGTCAGTTATATTATTGCTGCCACTTTTGTACGTATCTATGGGGCATATGCTAGGCGCGCCGTTACCAAGTTTTTTGGTTGGTGAGCAAAACGCCTTAAGCTACGCCTTTTTGCAGTTTATTTTGGTACTACCTATTCTTATAATAAATTACAACTACTTTACCGTTGGATTAAAGCGACTTGTAAAATTAAAGCCGAATATGGACAGCCTTATTGCAGTTGGTGCAGGCGTATCGCTTTTGTACGGCGTATTTGCGATTTTTCGTATGAGTTACGGACTTGGGGCTGGGGATATGGCGCTTGTAAATAGGTATCACGCCGATTTGTATTTCGAGTCCGCAGGCACTATCGTAACGCTAGTTAGAGTAGGCAAGTATTTGGAGGCTAAGTCCAAGGCAAAAACCACTAATTCCATAAAAAAAATGATGGCATTGCAACCTAAAACTGCCATCGTAGTTGAAAACGGCATGGAAGTAGAAAAGTCGATAGAAGAGGTAAGGATAGGCGATATAGTAGTTGCAAAGGCAGGTAGCAACGTGGCTGTGGACGGTGAAGTAATAGACGGCTCGGCGTCTATCGACCAAGCAAATATCACGGGTGAAAGTTTGCCCGTATATAAAACGATAGGTGAAAAAGTAGTAGCGTCTACTACCGTTAAAAGCGGTAATATCAAGATAAAGGCAGAAAAGGTTGGTAACGATAGCACTATTGCAAATATAATCAAACTAGTAGAGGAAGCAAGTAACTCGAAAGCACCGATATCAAGGCTTGCAGATAAGGTGAGCGGGGTGTTCGTTCCCGTCGTGTTTGCAATTTCTTTAATAACTTTTATCACGTGGATTAGTATCACGCTTGACGTAGAACTTGCAATGACTATGGCAGTATCGGTATTAGTAATAGCCTGTCCGTGCGCACTAGGGCTTGCTACTCCCGTTGCAATAATGGTAGGAACGGGCAAAGGAGCGGAAAACGGCTTGCTTATAAAATCTGCCGAAAGTTTGGAGCAGGCGCATAAGATTAAAACGGTTGTGTTAGATAAAACCGGTACGATTACCGAAGGGAAACCAACCGTCGACGAAGTAATTAGTTTGTCGGTGGATAGAAAATCGCTTATGGAAATAGTTTACGCCGTAGAAAATTTGTCCGAACATCCGCTCGCTAGTTCCATAATAGACGAGGCAAAGGCTGAAAACGTAAAACTATTAAAGGCTGAAAATTATAAGGCGGTAGAAGGAAAGGGCGTAAAGGCGGATGTAAACGGAATAACGTATTATATAGGCAATGCAAAAATGCTAGAAGATACAGGCGTAAACGACGAAAAAACTACTAGCGAAATGGAAAGAATTGCTAAAAAAGGAGCAACGCCACTTGCCGTATTTACAAAAGAAAAGGTAATAGGCGTTATTAGTGTAAAGGACAAGATAAAGGAGAGTAGTATAATCGCCGTTAAAACGCTAAAAGATATGGGCGTAGACGTCGTTATGCTTACGGGTGATAACAAGATTACGGCAGAGCAAATTGCCACTGAGGCGGGAATTACAAGCGTAATTGCCGAGGTACTGCCAACTGAAAAAGAACGGGTAATAACAAAATTAAAAAAGGGAAAAGGGCTAGTTGCTATGGTAGGCGACGGAGTAAACGATGCGCTTGCTTTAACTACTAGCGACGTGGGTATTGCAATAGGCGCAGGCACGGATATTGCTATTGACTCTGCCGATATAGTGCTAGTTAGGAGCGACCTAGAAGACGTGGCAAACGTAATAAGATTAAGCAAGCGTGTAATAGGCAATATCAAAATGAATTTGTTTTGGGCGTTTTTCTACAACGTAATAGGCATAGTGCTTGCAACGGGGGCGTTTTATTCGTTTGGCGTAAAGTTAAGCCCTATGATAGGTGCTCTTGCTATGAGTTTGAGTAGCGTATGCGTGGTATCAAACGCACTTACTATAAACTTTTTCAAGGTAAAAAGGAAGATTTGCGGGGAGAATTGCCCTATTAGCGTAAATAACGAGCAGGAAAATAACGTATTAGAAAAGGAGAAAGAAATGGAAAGAATAGAAATGACTATTAAAGTGAACGGAATGATGTGTGCTCACTGTGAGGCAAGAGTAAATAAGGTTTTGATGCAAATCGACGGAATAGAAAGCGCCGAGGCAAGCAGTAAAAACGGTGAAGTTAAGGTGGTGCTAAATAGACAGATTGACAAAACCATATTAGTAAACGCTATTAACGGCGAAGGGTACGAGGCTTTTAACTAAAAACGCTAGCCAAAAAATATTTTATATGATACAATTCCCCACAAGATACTAATATTGAGGTGAAAAAATGTATTTAAGAAAAGCAAAGCTTGACGAAATTGACGATTTGGCTAAATTGTATGCAAATGGTTTTCAGGAGTATGATTTATACACCGATTATATTTTGGCTGATAAAAAGGATATAGAAAAGGCGTTATATTATATCTATAAATACGATTTATTGCGTTCGTTAGATTACTTGTACACGAACGACGAACATACCGTATCGATAGTATATATACCAAACGGTGAAAGTAAAAATGAAAAGTACGTGTATAAGTACGACCCGATGCTAATTGTAAAACTTATCTTTAAGGTAGGTATGAAGGCGTTAAAAAGAGGCGAAACCTATTCTAGTTACGCCGAAAAACACTCTAAGGAACTTATGGACGAAAAGGATGATTATCTAAGCCTAGTGGTAATTGCGCCAGACGCAAGGGGACAAGGTGCGCTTAGAAAGGTGTTCGAGCAATTTTGTAGTGAAGGTCACGTATATCTTGAAACGCACACGTTGCGTAACAAGGAGATATATTTAGCAAAGGACTTCGTACTACTTGACGAAGCACCGCTTCCATACTGTGATAAAGTAATGGGATACTATATGAGAAAACCTTAATTTTAAGGTTTTTTTCTTTATTGACAAGTATTTGTAGCGTAGGTATAATAAGAGCGAGGTGAATATGAAAAATAATAACGTATGCGATTGCAGTATTATTCACGACGAAGCAGTGAAAAATGCAACGGAAAATATGCCAAGTCAGGAAGATAAGAACAAAGTTGCCAAAATATTCAAAATGCTTGGCGATCCAACTAGAATGAATATAATGTTTACTTTGCTAGAAGGTGAAATGTGCGTGTGCGATATATCGGCAGTGCTTAATATGACTAAATCCGCTATATCTCATCAACTTGCATTGTTAAAGGAAGCAAGGCTCGTTCGCTTTGAAAAGCGTGGCAAAGAGGTGTACTATTCCGTGGACGACAAGCACGTTTTGGATATAATTAGCGAAACTATCGAGCACGTAAAACATAATTAGAAAAAATTAAATAAATTTTTGCAAAATCTCTTGACAGTTGAATAGTTGCTCAATTATAATGGTAATAGTTGAACAGATATTCAACTTAGGAGGTTTTTTTTATGAAAAGGAATTACAAATTACAAGGACTAGATTGCGCAGTTTGTGCAAACAATTTAGAGAGCATTATTAAAAAAATAAAGGGCGTAAAGGATTGCAGTATCAGTTTTATGACGCTTAAAATGGTAGTAGAAGTCGAGGACGAAAACGCCGACGAAATACTAAGTAGCGTAATTAAAACGGCAGAAAAATTCGAGGACGGTATTACGCTAAAAAGGTGCTAATATGAAAGGGCGAAAACTAGAAATCGTTAAAATATCGGCATCGTTAATTTTGCTGTTGCTTGGAATAATTTTATCGCAAGTTATTCAAACAAATAGTTACGTATGGCTTGCAGTATATTTGCCTGCTTTTCTAATTTGTGGGTACGTACCTATTAAAAAAGCCGTTAAAAACATACTAAAAGGTAGGGTTTTTGACGAAAATTTTTTAATGAGTATTGCGGGAATAGGGGCGCTTATAATAGGCGAATATCCCGAAGCGGTTGCAGTAATGGTATTTTACACGATAGGCGAATTGTTCCAACAAGTAGCGGTAGAAAGGTCTAGAAAAAGTATTGAAAGCCTAGTTAATATTCGTCCCGATTACGCCTACTTATTAAGGGGTAACGAGATAGAAAAGGTAGACCCGTTCGACGTTAACGTAGGCGACGTAATCGTAGTTAAGGCAGGTGAAAGGGTAGCGCTAGACGGCGTGGTAATAAACGGCAACGCTAGTTTTGATTTATCCGCCCTAACGGGTGAAAGTTTGCCCGTAAATAAGGCGGAAGGCAATGAAATACTTAGTGGAAGTATAAACCTTAGCGGTGTAGTTAACGTCCGTGTAACGAAGGAATTTTCCGAGTCTACTGCAAGCAAAATAATAGATATGGTAGAAAACGCTGCAAGTAACAAATCCAAAAGTGAAAACTTTATATCGGTATTTGCAAAGTATTATACTCCTATCGTAGTATTAGTAGCGTTAATAGTTGGTATCGTGCCACCTATCGTGGACGGTGCGTGGTCTACGTGGATATATAGGGCACTATCATTTTTAGTAGTTAGTTGCCCGTGTGCGCTCGTTATCTCAGTGCCACTTGGGTTTTTTGCAGGACTAGGCAACGCATCAAAAAACAACGTGCTAGTAAAGGGCAGCAATTACCTTGAAATGCTAAGTAAGGTCGACGTATTTGCGTTTGACAAAACGGGAACGCTAACTAAGGGTAACTTTGCAGTAACTAGCGAAGTGATAGTAAAAGACGAAGAAAAGTTCAGGAAAATAATAGCGTCGGTAGAAAGTTTTTCCAACCACCCGATTGCCACGGCAATTAGCAAAAAGTACGATAATTACGTTGAAAAAGACAGCGTAAGCGACGTTACTGAAATTGCAGGAAACGGTGTTAAAGCGTCGTTTTTAGGCGATAAAGTCCTAGTTGGTAATAAAAAACTACTAAACAGCGAAGGAATAAATATAGATTACGAAAGCAACGATATAACGACTATATACCTTGCCGTAAACGGCGAAGTACTTGGATATGTTCTAATTGAGGACGAATTAAAAGAAGGCTCGAAAGCACTAATTAACTCGCTAAAAAATATGGGCAAAAAAACCGTAATGCTAACGGGTGATAACGAAGTAGTAGCAAATAAAATTGCTTCTGCCGTCGGGGTAGACGAAGTTAGAGCAAGCCTACTTCCAAGTGATAAACTAGACGTAGTTAACAAATTAAAAGAGCAAGGCAAGGTGGCGTTTGTTGGTGATGGAATAAACGATGCGCCCGTTATTGCCGGTAGCGACCTAGGAATTGCAATGGGCAAACTAGGTAGCGATATAGCGGTAGAAACGGCGGATATCGTGCTTATGAACGACGAACCGACCAAACTATTGGACGGCATTAAGATTGCTAGAAAAACTACGGCAATAGTAAAAGAGAACGTAATCTTTTCAATAGCCGTAAAACTGATAGTACTCGTGCTAAGCGGTATGGGTATTGCTAATATGTGGCTTGCAGTATTTGCAGACGTAGGGGTATCGGTAATTGCCGTATTAAACTCGGTTAGAATGCTAAAATATAAACCAAATAAAAGCAAAAATAAAGCCTAATATACAATAAGAATTAAACCAAGTAACGAATAAGGATTATTATAAAAAGTCGCAATTAGCGACTTTTTGTTTTATCAATTATTTTTGAAAATATCAGTAAATAGTGGGTGCTTAGCGTATTTTATTTTGCACGATTGCTATTTGTACAACTTAGCAAGTCCGCCTTCGCTAGTTTCCCTATAATTTTTGGATAAATCCTTGCCCGTTTCGTACATAGTTTCAACCACCATGTCAAAACTAATTTTTCTAGTTTTCGTCAAGAAGTTTGCAAGGCTAAGGGCGTTAATTGCTCGCATTGCAGCAACGGCGTTGCGTTCGATACAAGGGATTTGCACTAGCCCTTTTATTGGGTCGCAAGTAAGACCTAAGTGATGTTCCATAGCCACTTCGGCTGCGTATTCTATCTGGTCAAGATCCATTTCGAATAGTTCGGCAAGAGCACCTGCCGCCATACTGCAAGCAGTGCCAACTTCGGCTTGACAGCCACATTCTGCCCCCGAAATAGATGCGTTCGTCTTTACGATATTACCTATAATTCCACCCGTTGCAAGAGCGTTTACTATTTGTTCGTCGGTGAATTTGTGTTTAGTTTGCATATATTTTAGTACGGCTGGTAGTATTCCGCAAGAGCCACATGTTGGCGCAGTTACTATCGTTCCACCGCAAGCGTTTTCTTCGCTACAAGCGTATGCGTACGCACATACAAGGCGGTTTTCTCTGGTTTCGGGCGATTCGTCGATATGACGCTGGGAGTACAAAAGTTTTGCCTTTCTAGTTATATCTAGCCCGCCGGGGATAGTGCCCGTATTTTTTAGTCCGTTATTTATCGTTTGTTTCATTTGTTGCCAAATAGTTAGAAGGTAATCGAATATTTCTTCGCCCTCCCTTTCTCTTACGTAGTCTGGGATACGAATTTCCTTTTCTTCTAGGTATTTTGCTATTTCGCCAAAGGTATTTAGGTCGTATACGTCCTTAGGTTCAAGGGGTGGTTCGCCCACAAAAACCACGTCTCCACCGCCAACGCTTAGCACTCTTATGCAATCTATTTCCTTGCCGTTTTCAATAACCGATACGTCCATGGTGTTTTCGTGCGGAAGGTCTGTCGTTATTTTGTCAAAAACCACGGTAGTAGGCTTTGACAGGGTGCTTATAATTACCTTATCAGTGCCGTGTCCTTTGCCCGTCATTGCTAGCGAGCCACGTAAGGTGACTATAAAACTATCGGCGTTTTCGTATTTTTCGTTTATAATTTTACAAGCCTTTTCGGGTCCCATAGTATGAGAACTTGAAGGGCCTAGTCCTATTTTGTACAGTTGTCTAAGCGATTTCATATTTTTACCTCAACGCTATTATAGTCAAATATTCAAGTTATGTCCATATTTTTATAAAAAACGCTAGTATTTTATAAATAAAACTTAAAAATTACTAGATAAATAATAAAATATTTAACAATTACTTTAATTTACCTATTTTCAAAGCAATATTTGTATGATATAATTATTCTATATGAAAAAAGAAACTAAATACGGGATAATTTCTACCGTCGTCGGTACTATTATAAATCTTGCGCTTGGCATAACTAAGGCTTTCGTTGGCATAGTGACTAATAGCGTAAGTATATTCTTTGACGGAATAAATAATTTTAGCGACGTAGCAAGTTCGGCATTTGGCGCAGTTGGTATAGGCGTTAGCAAAAAGAAACCTACCGAAAACTACCCAAACGGCTTTGGCAGAATGGAATATATCACCACCTTCGTTATATCGGTAATTACGCTAATTATAGGCGGGGTGTTCGTATTCTATTCGGTAGAAAGGTTTTTGTACAGGTTGCCCGTCGAGTTTAACGTAATATACCTTGTAGTTATTGCAGTTACTATGGTGGTAAAACTTGCGCTAGGTACGTGGTATTTCTTCCTAAATAAAAAGGACGGAAGCACCATAACGAAAGCACTATATATAGACAGTTTTATGGACGCAGGTATTACCGCTTGCACCGTTGTGTGTTACGGATTATGTTTTGTGGTAAATACGGTAATAGACGCTATTTTAGGCATAATAATCGGCGTATTCGTGCTTGTATCTGCGGTTAAAATGGTGGTTGGTGCGTTTAAGAATTTGCTTGGTTACGCAACCGATATATCAGCGGACGAAGTAAAGGAATTGCTACTAGAAAACGGCGTTTGCAAAGATATTAAGTGGCTAAAACTAAACGATTACGGCAGAGAAAATAGAGAGGCGCTAGTTAAGGCAGAGGTTGACGAGGACAAAAAAGAAATTTTGAGTGAAATAGAGAAGGAAAACAAAATCAAAATTTATTTTGTGAAGGAGTAGATTATGGCAAAGGAAAAGAAGGCTAAAAAGCAAAAGAAAGTGCTTACTTACGAGCAAAAGCTTAAAAGGAAAAGAGTTCGTCTTATTATCCCTACCGTTATTTTGGGCGTAGTATTTGCATTTTTTGGAATAACCGGTATAGTTACCGCAGTTGGCTCGGACGCTATTTTAGAGGGACTTAACAATATTAAACCGCTTGAATACGATAGATTTACCCCTGTAACTGACGAAAACGGAAAGGCAGTTATGGACGAGAACGGTTGTTTTAACTTTATCGTTCCCGAGGGAGCGTTGGAAGGGGAAGATGGTAGAAACTTCAAGGTATTGCAACTTACAGATATACATATTGGAGCAGGTGCATTTTCGCTAAGGACGGATAAATGGACGCTTCAAACGGTAGAAGATTTAATTAGACGTGAAAAGCCGGACCTAGTGGTAGTTACGGGCGATATTGCATATCCCGTTTTCTTTCAATCGGCTAGTTTGAACAACAAGAAAGAGGCGAAAATATTTGCTACTTTAATGGAAAAATTAGGGGTTTATTGGACGCTTACCTTTGGTAACCACGATACCGAGGCATACAGTTCTTACGACAGAGAGCAAATCGGCGAGTTTTACTCAGATCCGCAATGGACAAAATGTATTTTTACTAATAAGAAACCTACCAACTCAAAAGGCGAAACTGTAGACGGAGTAGGTAACTTCGTAATTAACGTTAGAGAAGGCGACCCAGATGGAGATCCAAAAGATGCTAAGTTAGTACACTCTATGTTTATGTTCGATAGTCACTCTTACACCGACGGCGACGTATTTGGTATGGCTTGGAAGTACGATTATATTCACGAAAACCAAGTAGTTTGGTACGAAGATATGGTAAACAAACTAGGACTTGTAGAAAACAACGTTAAGTCTACCGCATACTTCCATATTCCGTTGCTTGAATATAGAGACGCATACAACGAATACTTAAAGAACGACAAGAATAATACCGACAAAGTAAAATATGCCGACGGCGTTATTGGTGAAAGTGGTAAGTTTGTGTATAGTAGTGACCATAGAAGTGGTATTTTTGAAAAAATGGCACAAATCGGCTCTACGAACGGTACTTTCTGTGGACACGACCACTTTAACAATATTTCGCTTATCTACGACGTAGACGGCGACGGTGAGAAATCTGCTATTCAACTAACCTACGGTATGAGTATCGACTACCTTGCATATCCTGGTATTTACAAGGAAACCAAGCAAAGAGGAGGTAGAATTATCGAGATAAATAGCGTTGGTTCAGAAAAACTTGGCGAAAGAGCCGATTGGGGCTGGAAAACCGAGCAAGTTCCTTATTGGAATAACCTTGCAAAATAACGATAAAAACCATAAATAAATTAAGGCTACCACGTGGTAGCCTTTTTTATAAGTAAAATTTGTAGTACTTTGTACGTATTGTAGCGTAAGTTTAGTGGCAAACGGTTTTGTAGTTTTTATATACATATACCTAGTCGCTAGCAATTAACCGTATATTATTGATACGTAAAGAATATAAAGCTTAGTAATTATATTTTTATTAGAAATTTATAAACGTCCGCTCGCTTACTTTAACGCTTGGTTTTGTAGTTTGCTTTGTAAACTAATAATTAGATTACTTTTGCAATCTGTCTAGCGTGCCGATAACGGTGTTTTTGAAACCGTCTATGTATGTAACGATATAATCGGTAATGCTTAGGTCGTCGTCAAGAATTAGCGGTGTTAAGTCTATTGCGTAGTTTACGCCCGTGTACTCGTCTACGCTGTGAGCGTCACCAAATGTTGCGTTTGCTCTACGCCTGCCGATTACTGCCTCGTCGTAGCGTTTGCCACCACTAATTTGGCTGTCGAATACGCCCATTAAAGACGCTTCTAAGTTATTGCTCTTCGAGCAATCAAGGGTAACTTTGTCCTCGTCGTTTACCCAATCCAAGCATCTCCAAACTTCGCAACCAAGCACTTTTTTAGGGCGTTTGTCCTTAGGTAGCATGCGAATTGCTTTAAGTACTTTTAGCATAGTTGCTACGTGCGTATCGTGTTTGTCGGCTGGGTTGTGCGTGTATACTATTTCAGGCAAGGACTTTTCCAAAATATCCTTTATTTCTAGCGTAATTTTGTCGTTTGAGTAGTCCTTTACTTCTTTGCTAGAATATCCTAGTAGCGACGTAAAGCCGTATTCGCCGATGTGGCTAGCTTTAATTTGCTCCTTAATTCTAACTTCGATCATCTCTTTGTCGGTGTAACTTGCATAATCGTTAGTTCTTGCGCTACCTGCGCCGTCCGTTACTACTACTGCCGAAAACCACCTATTATTATTGTTAAAGCACTTGCTTATGCCTGCGTACGCCATAAATTCAACGTCGTCCTCGTGGGCGGAAATTGCAAGTTCGTTTGTCCTTTTATATGCTTTTTCTAAATCTAAACCGTCAAAAACGTAATCAACTCTTTTCATTTTTATCTCCTTATACGTATAAATTGTATTACTTTTATAAATATAAGTCAATTCGCTATTGATTAAAAATATATTTTGCTTTATAATTAAATAAAGAGAGGTATTTATGATTTCAATTATTCCAAAACCAAATAGCCTTGTACAAAAAGAAGGTTATTTTGAACTTAAAAACTGCAAAGCCAAAAACGAGTTTGCCGAAGTTGAATGGTTCGTTAATGAATTACTAGACGAACTTAATTTGCAAGGCGACGAAAATGGCGAAGTAAATATATACGTAACAAACAAAAGCGAATTAGAAAAAGAAGAATACGAATTGGTAATTAGTGAAAAAGGCGTAGAAGTTTTTGCGTCTAATGGAAACGGCGCTTTTTACGGACTACAAACCTTAAAACAAATTTTATTGCAAAATAGCGTAGGACAAGCGGGTCTTACCGTGCCGTACGTTGAAATAAAGGACAAGCCAAGGTTTGAATATCGTAGTTTTATGCTAGACGAAGCAAGGCATTTTTTTGGTAAAGATATTGTTAAAGAAATGCTTGATATGATGGCGCTACTAAAACTAAATCGTTTTCATTGGCATTTAACCGACGACCAAGGCTGGCGTGTGGAAATTAAAAAATATCCGCTACTTACCGAAAAGGGAACGACTAGAAAAAGTACTCAAATCAGTTGGCAAGGCGTAATTACTAAAACGCCTAAAAACGACGATAAGGAGTACGGAAAGGGCTGTTTTTACACGCAGGACGAACTTAAAGAACTTGTCGAGTACGCTAAAAAGAGATATATCGAGGTTTGCCCAGAGGTAGATATGCCGGGGCACTTGTACGCCGCTATTGCTTGCTATCCGGAGTTGTCGTGTTTTGACGAAAAGGTAGAAGTATCAAACAAGTGGGGAATAAGAAAAACGATAGGTTGCGCAGGCAGATACGAACTATACGACTTTGTTCACGACGTAATCGACGAACTTAGCGAAATTTTCCCGGCGGGATATTTCCATATTGGTGGAGACGAAGCGCCTAAGGACAAGTGGAAAGAGTGTCCTAAGTGCCAACAAAAGATGATGGAACAAGGATTAAAAAACGAGGACGAACTACAAGCGTACTTTAACAACCAAATTGCCGAATATTTGGAAAAATACGGCAAGCGTACGGTTGCTTGGAACGAGATATTGAAGGGTGAAGGCGTATCTGATAAAACTATCGTACAACTATGGCTAGGCAACCCTAATCTTAACGGCGTAAATAAATGGCTAGAAAAAGGCAACAACGTAATAATAAGTAGCAAGAATAACTTGTATATGGATTATCCTTACGGTTTTGAAACGTTGAAAAAGTCTTACCAAACCGATTTGGAACTAGTTGGTATAGATAAAAAGTACGAAAAACAAATATTAGGTTTCGAAGCGCCACTTTGGTCCGAGTGGGTGGCAACTAAGGATAAGTTAGAATTTCAAGTATTCCCTCGTATGATGAGCCTAGCTGAAATTAACTGGACTTATGCAGAGAATAAAGACTACGAGGAGTTTGAAGCAAGATTAAAACGTATATTCGAATATATGGACAAAAAGAATATATCTTACGCATCAAAAGAGGCATTTGCTCCAAGTGGACTAAGTGGACTAATAAGGCTAGTGTTTGCTGGTCAAGATATGGTGCTTAAACCACAAAAAGAGTACGAAACCTACAAGAGAATAAGATAAGAGAAGTAATACGGATAAAATAGTATAACGCACACTAAACGCTTAATAGTCGAGAGAAATCTCGGCTATTTTTTATAAGTAAGCAAACTTATGCGTAACTTATAAAACGATGCAAAAATAATCTATAATATCAAAATATAATACTTAAAGTATCGAAAACGATAGATTAAATATTATAATTTGCAAAATGGCGTTTTGTATATATTCATATACAATACGTTTTGATATTATAAACGGAGTAAAAACAAGCGTAAACGATTAACATAATCCGTTATGCGTTCAAATTAGAAAATACGCTGATAATATATAAAAGCAGGTGGGATAGAGTTTAACTAGGTGATAGTAATATGGATTGGTAAGGTGATAGTTATGGACGGTAAAAATATAAAATGATTACGGAAAAATTATTGAACGTTGAAAATAAGAAAGATGATTGAGAAAAGGTAATATAACGCGTAAATGGCAATAAAAAAAGGGCTGAAATAAGCCCTTAGTTTTATTTTAATTATCCAAGCATATCTGCAATTAGGTTATCCATATCGTATACGCCGTGCTCCTTATCTTCTAGAAAAGCCGCTGCTTTTAGAGCGCCCGCGCCAAAGATATCTCTGCTAGTTGCTTCGTGCGATATAGTAACGGTTTCGTTGTTGCCGATAAATAGAACGTCGTGTTTTCCAACTATCGTACCGCCTCTAACCGAGCAAATAGATATTTCGTCGTGCATTCTTTTGCAGTTAGCGCCACTTCTTCCTTCAATAATCTTGTATTTATCGTCAAACGCTTCGTTTACTTTTTTAGCAAGCGTTAGGGCAGTACCGCTTGGTGCGTCTATTTTTTGGTTGTGATGTTGTTCGATTATCTCAACGTCAAAGTCCTTGCCCAAAAATGATGCTGCTTGTTTTACAAGATTTGCAACTAGGTTTACGCCAAGGCTCATATTACTTGCCTTAAATATTGCTATTTCATTGCTTGCGTTTACTATTTTTAGTAAATCTTCGCTAGTGTAACCGGTGGTTGCGATAACGATATTCGTTTTGGTTTTAAGTGCGTATTGCAACATAGAATCAAGTGCGTTAGGTCTAGAAAAGTCAACGATAACGTCTGCGTCGATTCCCGTCACGTAGTCAAAGCTAGAAAAAACTGGTACGTCAATGTCACTTGTGCCTGCTTTATCAACGCCACAAACAATTTCGTATTTCGTAGATTTTTTAGCAAGAGCAAGTATCGCTCTGCCCATTTTACCACCAATTCCGCTTAAAATAATTTTTGTCATAGTACTCCTTGCCTTATCAATAATTCTTTTAGTTTTTCCGTGTGCTCGTCTTCCATTTCGGTAAGTGGCAAACGGATATATTTTTTGCAGTATCCCATAAGTTCCATCGCTTTTTTAACGGGGATAGGGTTTACTTCTACAAATAGTTGGTCAACCAATGGATTTACGTCTTTTTGAAGGGCGTCGGCGAGTTCGTATTCGCCTTTAAGCGCTAGCGAAAGCATAGTAGCCGTTTTAGAAGGAACTACGTTACTTAGTACGCTAATCAGTCCTTTTCCACCCATTTTTACTATTTCAACAGCCAAATTGTCTTCGCCAGAGTATACGTCGATTCTATCTTTGCATAGGTCTAGCATTTTTTGCACTTGATCTAGTTTTCCGCTTGCCTCTTTAATAGCCACCACATTTGGAATGTCGGCAATTTTGTCTAGCGTTTCAGGTAAAATGTTTACGCCCGTTCTACCAGGTACGTTGTACACGATAATAGGTAGGGTAGTGCTTTTTGCGATTGCTTCGTAGTGTGCAATCAAACCTTTTTGCGTGCATTTATTGTAGTACGGCGTAACTATTAGTAGTCCGTCTACTCCAAGCGCTTCGTATTTTTGGCAGTTTGAAATAGCCGTAGCAGTTGAGTTAGAGCCTGCCCCTGCAATAACGGGAACTCTACCTGCCGTTGTTTCTACTACGCATTTTACGGCGCTTATTCTTTCTTGCTCGGTCATAGTTGCAGGCTCGCCCGTTGTGCCACAAACGATAAGTGCGTTTACGCCAGCTGTAATTTGGTCGTTTACTATTCTTTCAAGGCTTTCAAAGTCTACGCCGTTTTCGTTAAACGGGGTGATTAAAGCCGTACCGACTCCTTCAAAAATCATAATCTAATCCTTTACTATTTGGAGGCTTTCTCCATTAGTAGTTGCATAATTTCTACTGCGTTAGTAGCAGCGCCTTTTCTAATATTATCTGCTACAACCCATAGGTTACATCCACTTTCTACGCTGTTGTCAAGCCTAATTCTACCAACGAATACTTCGTCGTGTCCTTCGGCGGTGATTGCCATAGGGTATTCGCAATTTTTAATGTCGTCTTGTACGATAATTCCAGGGAAAGCAGCAAGCGTTTCTTTAATTCCCTCTAAGGTACAAGGCTTTTCAAACTCGATATTAACCGACTCAGAGTGACCGTGGAATACGGGAACTCTAACCGTGGTAGCTGTAACTTTTAACTCAGGAAGGTTAAGTATCTTTCTGGTTTCGTTTATCATTTTGTGCTCTTCTTTGGTGTAGCCGTCCTCTTCGAATACGTCGATTTGAGGTAAGCAGTTGAATGCGATAGGCTTGTTAAACTTTTGAGGAGCAATGCCTTCTACGCCGTTCTTTAAGTCGTTATATCCGCCAACGCCTGCGCCTGATACTGCTTGGTAGGTAGAGAATACGACTCTCTTAATGCCGTACTTGTCGTGTAATGCTTTTAGCGGAAGCATTGCTTGAATAGTAGAGCAGTTAGGGTTAGCAATAATGCCGTGATTCCAATCTACGTCGTCAGGGTTTACCTCAGGTACTACTAGTGGAACGTCCTCGTGCATTCTCCAATAGCTACTATTGTCTATTACGGTTGCGCCACATTTAGCAAAAACGGGAGCGTATTCCCCAGAAGTAGAACCACCGGCAGAGAATAAAGCAAAGTCAACAGGGTATTTTTTGATATTTTCTTCGTTAAGCTCGATAACTACGTGGTCTTTGCCCATAAAGTTGATTACTTTGCCTGCGCTTTTTTTAGAGGCATATAAATAATATTCTTCAACCGGTAAATTTCTTTCGGTTAAAACTTCTAAAAATTTGTTTCCAACCATTCCCGTTGCTCCAACAACGGCAACCTTAAATTTTTTCATACATATCTCCTTATATTAAAAACGGTGTTCCAGAAGGAACACCAAAAATTGTCAATTATAATAGTACTCCATCTAAGTGATGACAGTCGTATGGATTTAGCCATACCAACCGACAAACAGCAGGGTAAGATGCTGAAAGCCTCGGCAATAACGCCCTTTTCGTAACTAGGACTTACCTCGATAAAAGTTACGTACTCTTGCTTATTGCGCCTCTATATTTATTTAGTTGAGTTAATATTATCACGATTAGCCCTACTTGTCAAATTTTTGATATATATTATTTGATATTTTTTAGTTTTTGTTGTATTATTGTAATTGTGAAAAATATTTATTCATAAAAATAGAGGATTTAGGAGCGAATATGGCTAGTAAAAACCAGACTAACGAAAGAAAACCCTTGTTTATGTACCTAACGGTAGCGAAGGAAAACAGACTAACCGAAGTGAAGGAAAGACACGCAGGCGGTAAATTTTCCGGACTGAATAGAGTGTACAGAGAAAAAATGAACGACGTTATGAAACTTAACCTTTTATTTACGTTGTTTGCAGCGCCGTTTTTGGTGCTTACTATTTGGGCGCTTGGCTATATGTTAAACTTGTCCGACACTAGATTTTTTATCGGTGGACTTGGAATAGACTATCACCCGGGGCTTGTTAGCGAATTAGAACAAGCGTTAATCGCAAGACTTGACGTACACTTTTTCTATTTTGCATTACTTATACCATCGTTTACCATTATGGGCATAGGACTTGCCGGCGTTATGCACGTAGCAAGAAAAATGTTCTACGGCGAAGAGTACAAAATATTAAAAACCTTTGGACAAGGCATTAAAAAATATTGGTGGCAAATGATGCTTGTTATGACGTTGATAGGCGCTTTAATATTTGCCGTTGCCGTTACTTTTATAGAGTTTTACAAGTTAAACGTATACGGACTTGTTACGGGTGGCTGGTATGCAATACTATTCTTCGTTATGCTGTTTGCCGTAATGATACTATTCGTATTATGCCAAATTGCACCGCAAGTAGTTACTTACGATACGCTTAAATTTTCGGCAATTATTAAAAACTCGTTTATTTTGGCTATCGAAAACTTTTTGCCTACCTTGTTGCTACTAGCGTTTACGCTTGCGCCTATTCTACTAGTCGTATACGTAAATATGCTTGGAATATTAGTATATATGATTATGTTTATGTTCGGTTTTATGTACTATATTATGGCAAACCTACAAATAGGCAACTATTCTTTCGATTTGTACCTAAATCCTATGTGCGATATGTTAGGTGAAGAGGGTGCAAAAGCACTTAGAAAAGGCAAAAAGAAAGAGAGTAAGGAAGAACCTAAAAAAGAAAACGTACAAAAAACTAACAAACCTAAGAAACAACAACCGCAAAAATACGTTAATCCAAAGAAGAAAAAGAGCAATAAGAAATGAGAGAATCGTATTCGGTATTAAGTAAATATTACGATAGATTAATGAGCGATTTCAACTACGATGAAATCGCTTCGTTTATAACTAGTAACGTAAAAGGGAAGAACGGCTTAGAACTTGGCTGTGGCAGTGGTAAAATCAGCATAACGCTTGCCTTAAACGGCTATGATATGACGGCAATGGATAGTAGCGAAGAAATGCTGAATACGGCAAGTAAAAACGCGCTAAAAAAGGCGCTTAACGTTAGGTTTTTAGTGGGCGACGCTACTACGGACAAATTAGACAAAAAGTTCGATTTTATCGTGGCTATTTGCGACGTGTTTAATTATATGAATAACGACGGCGTTAAAAGTGCGATAAACAACGCTTATTCTATGCTACGTGACGGTGGAACGCTTATTTTCGACGTAAGCACTAAGGAAAAATTGACTAAAATACTTGGCGATAATTTGTATTTTGAAGAGTACGACGATTTAAGTTATTTTTGGCAAAACGAACTAGACGAAGAAAATAAGAAAGTGTATATGGACTTAGTTTTTTTCGAAAAGGACGCTAGTGGCAAATATATTAGGCAAGAAGAAGAGCACGAGCAGTACTATCACGAAAAAGAGGATATTTTAGCGTTGCTTTCACCATTTTCTAAGGTGGAAACGTACGGGGAAGATTTGAAAAAAGACAAAAAAGGAAGTACAAGGCTGTTTTTTAAGGCAGTTAAGTAGAGGTAAATATGGATAAATTACAAAAGTTTTTTATAGCGGACGGCAAAGTTTTAATCACGGTAATAAAGGATACTGAACTTGTAGAAGAGGCAAGAAAGATACATAATCTTACTCCAACTACTACGGCAGTACTAGGTAGATGTCTTACCGTTGCTGCGTTTATGGCAAGTGGTTTTAAGGACGAAAACCAAAGATTATCGTTTAATATCGACGGCAAAGGTCCTGTTGGTAAAATCGTAGTTAGCGCTAAAACGGGGGCAGAAGTAAAAGGATACGTAGAAAATCCGTCGGTAGACTTGCCTATTAGAGCGGACGGAAAAATAGACGTAGGCGGAGCGGTAGGCACGAACGGAGAGATAACCGTAATAAAAGATTTAGGACTAAAAGAGCCGTATACGGGCAAGTGTAAACTTGTAAGTGGTGAAATTGCGGAGGATTTTGCCTACTACTTTACGGCAAGCGAACAACAACCGTCGGCAGTAGCCCTTGGCGTACTTGTGGACAAAAACGGCGTTAAGACGGCAGGTGGTATATTTATACAACCTATGCCGGGCTGTAACGATATGGTAATCACTATGCTAGAAGATATATGCACGAATTTTACGCAAGTTAGTAGCGTACTAGACAAAATGGACGTTGACGAGATAATCGACTACTATTTCGGGCAATTCGACGTAAAAAAACTGCCTAGTCAAACGCCTAAATTTAAGTGTGATTGCAGTAGAGAACTAATCGAAAGAGTGATTATGACTATAGGCAAGAAAGAAGCGTACGACATAATTAGTGAAGACCAAAAAATTGAGGTTGGTTGTCAATTCTGTAATAAAAAATACGTATTTAAGAAAGAAGATATAGACAAAATATTTGGTGAATAAGTGGCAAAAATACAAAAGTTACAACTTGATAGCGACAAACTTTTATCCGTGGCAATAGAGGCTTTTGACGAGCAAAACTACGAAAAAGCAGTACTATTTGCAAAAAAAGCGATAGAAGTAAAAAACGATACCTATTCCATAGGCGTATTGGCAACGATTTACGAGGATATGGGTGCGTTTGGGCTGTCGAAAAACATTATGCTTAGAGAGTTTGATAAAACCAAGGACGAAGAATGTTTGTATATAGTTGCTGAAAACTTGGTAGAAGAAAACGACTTTATACCCGTAATCAAATATTATCGAAATTATAAGCTCGACCTTAAAAAAATAAACGTTAGCGACTTTTCTATAATGAATGAAATGTTCGCAGTATCCGATAACGACTTTGAAGTGGCTTTTCCGCCTACCGACGAATATTTGCTTAGAATGTTGCAAGTTGCCAAAGCACGCACGGAAAAAGGTGATTACTTGGGCTCTAATCAACTACTTGATTTTAGGGATTACAGTCACCTTGAATACTATGGCGAACTAATTAAACAAAAGGCGATAAACTACGTAATGCTGGGCGATTTGGATAGCCTAATTCAGTATTGCTACACGCTTATTGACGGTAAATACGAGGCGTACGCAAGGGCGTATTTGGTATATTGCTACAATCAATACGGATTTATAGGCTCGGCAAAGGTGCAAATGGATAGACTTATGGAAGTGGAAATTCCCGACGACCTACTAATAGAACTACCGAAAATACTTGGAAACACCGAGTTTAATAACGAAAGTTTGAAAATTGCCGATATGCTTGTAGAAAAGCAACCGTATTCTAGTAGAATGATTACGTATAGGGCAATGCTTTATTATATCGTTGGCGACGTAATAGGAGCTGTAAAGGAAATAAACAGGAGCGAAAGTCTATTTGATGAAGTAGTGGAATCCTATTTTCTAAAACGCACTATAAAAAGTGGCACAAAATGGAATTCGGTAGGCGAAATGATTGCAAATATTTACGTTAAAACCAACGTTGCGTTAGACGCTTTCGCTAGCGACGTTAAGGAAAGGATAAAAGACGAAGAAAATGCTAAGTTTTTTGAGTTTTGCCTAAAATGCAACGATTCTTTTACGATTGGTCACGCAATATCTTTACTACGAGATAATTATAACGACGACGTAAGAAAAATTTTTGACAGGGTGCTTATTGATTGCGAAGTAAGTAATAGTGAAAAACTTTCTATTATTAAAGTGATAATTGATAACGACGTTGACAAAAAAATTAACTTCGTGCTAGATAATTACTATGCATCTTACGATTTTAATTTGCCTGATTGTAATGCTAACGGTAACTTGATTAACGGGTATTATCATGCGTTAGCTTGCAATTTTATAGCGTCGATAAATCCTAGTAGAGATGCAAAAAAGATTGTAAAAAAATTAAAATTATTAAGCGCAATTTATGAAAAATATCCCGATAATTTCCTTAAATCGAGAGACGAGCAAATAATTGGGGCGCTATTATGTTATAATAACGAGCAGGGAGAATGGTATTCGAGTACTACTTTACTTTCTAAATTTTACAACTTAGACGAAGAGGAGCTTATTACGTGTAACAACGTGCTTAACGGTATGATAAAAGATTTTACGGGGAAGGACAGGTAAAAATGCAATATTTTGATTTAGAAGAATTGTTTATGAAAAGCGTTAGAGAAAAGGTGCTTAGCGACAAGGAGAAGTACTCTAACGTAAAGGTGATAGAAAAAGAACTTATGGGTATGTACTTAGATTGGGTACAGCACTCAAACGAAGAATTAGACGGATTTACGCCGATAGAGTATGTAAAAATCGTGGATAAAAGCGGAAATTTGTTTGATTATATAGAATATATGCTAAATACCGAAAGGGAAGTTAGCGATATAGTCACGGACGCATTAGTTAAAAGGGACGACGCAATAGAACTTGTGAAAAAACTATTGCAAAGTAACGACAGAAATACGTTAAAATACGCTTTTACGGTAATGTTCGAACTAGATAATAGTTTAGTTACCGATTTGTGTATCGACATAATTAGAAGCAAGGACGACAATCAAGAAAAAATAGGCGCTTGCTACGAAATGCTTGCCGAAGATAACGACGAAGCGGTAGATAAAATATTGTCGATAATGTATGAAGTGGACGAAGATACGCAGTTTATTTTTGCGGATATTTTGTCTAATTATAAAAATAACGAGAATATTTTTATGTGGCTAGTTACTATGCTATATAGGGGCAAAGATTTGTGCGAGGTAGCACAAATGCTGGGTAGATACGGCGATAATAAAGCCGTAAATATGATAAATAGTTTCGTCTTAGATAAGGACTTAAATTATATGGAATTTATCGAGCTTAGAAACGCAGTAGAAAGATTAGGTGGTGAATTTGAATATGAAAAGGACTTTTCCGAGGACGAATATTATAAAAAAATCGTAACTGATAAGGGAAAAATTGATGGTAACGCTTAAACAAATTAAAAACGACGAAATGGTAAAGGCTTTGGTAAAGGCTACCGATAGAAGCCTAGACGTAATGAACTATACCGAACACGGCGAAAGACACGCAGGCTACGTATCTAGAATAACGGGTATGATATTGTCAAAACTCGGCTACGACGAAAGGACGGTGGAACTAGGCTATATTGCAGGCTATTTACACGATATAGGCAACTGCATAAATCGTAAATTCCACGGAATTACGGGGGCAAATCTTGCCTTTGATATACTAAATAGAATGAAAATGCCACCAGACGAAGTAGCAATAATTATTGGTGCAATCGGTAATCACGAGGAGGAAATAGGCGTACCTATCAATCCCGTAAGCGCAGCGCTAATTATTGCCGATAAATCCGACGCACATAAAACGAGGGTGCATAAAGGCAATTTTAACCCGAACGATATTCACGATAGAGTAAACTATTCCATAAAGAAAAACGTAGTTGAGGTAGACGCTGAAAAGAAACTAATTCTAAGCAAAATATATATGGATAATATGTCCTCGGTTATGGAATATTTTGAGATATATTTGTCAAGAATAGTAATAAGCGAAAAGGCGGCAAGGTTTTTGGGTACTTCGTTTAGACTATATATAAACGACGTTTTGATTAACAATATAAAAGAAATAGGAAAACACGAATAATCCAAAAAAATACGACTTTACTATTGATTATAGGCAAATTATGGTTTATAATTGCTTATCGAGGAGGTATAAGTAATATGGCAAAATGGTTTAATTCACAACCACGTCTAGTGCAAATACTTTTATTATTTATCCCATTCGTAAACTGGGTAATCGAGTTAGGCGTTAGATGGTCGGTAGCATTAAATAAAAAGGATTTCTTGCACATTTTAATTGCTGTAATCGTTACTATTCCAAGTGGTATTATTATTGGTTGGTTAGACGCAATCTGGTGCTTAGTTACTCACCACATGATTTTAGCAAAATAATTTTGCAACCACTAAATCCCGACTTTTGTCGGGATTTTTTATTTATATATATAGTTTATATTAAGGTTGATTTTATTTAATAATTTTAGTATAATATCAACGTATGGAAAAATTATCTTTGGGTTGGCACAAACTAGATAATTCTGCACTGATTTATCCTATGCTGATGACCGACGACAAACAAAATATTTTTAGAATTACCTATGCTATGGATACCGACGTAGATGCGTCTTTATTAGAAAAAGCGGTAGAAATTGCATTTAACCGATTCCCGTCGTTTAAGGTAAAATTGATGAAGGGATTGTTTTGGTATTATTTTGACAAAAACGAACGCAAATTCAAGGTAAAAGAACTAGACGATATCCAACTGAAAAGAATAAATTTTACGAAAAACAACGATTATTGTTTTAGAATATCCTATTACAAAAAACTTATCGTTGCCGATTTTTTCCACGTTTTATGCGACGGAACGGGGGGTAGCGAATTTCTAAAATGCGTTATATACTATTATCTTCAATTACAAAACGTTGAGATTGTAAACGAAGGGCAAGTACTTACTTGCGACGTGCCGATAGACAGCAAGGAATTTGAAGATAGTTTCGTAGCAAATTTTAACAAAACGAAAATAAAAGACCTAAAAATTCACTCGCTAACGGGAGAGCCTGCATATCATATCGAAGGTGATTTGATAAACAAGGCGTACGGCAGTAATATTATTCATTTATACTGCAAAAGTAGCGACTTACTAGCCGTGTCCAAAAGTAAAAACAGCACTATAACGGAATTTATGGGCGGGGCGTTTTCGCTAGCGTTGTATAGGGCGCAAATAGAGGGTAAGAAGCAAAATACTAGACCTTTTCAAATTATGTGCCCGATAAACCTTAGAAAAATGTTTGGCTCAAAGTCGCTAAAAAACTTTTCGCTGTTTTCTAGGGTGGAAATACCAACTAATAATCTAACGCTAGACGATGCGATAAAACGCTTTCACGACAGCATAAAAAGAGATAATAATAAAGAACTGATGCAACAAAAAATAAATACGACGGTAATGGGCGAAAAATTCTTTTTGTTCAGGATTTTGCCTCTCGTATTTAAGCAAGCGATATTTAATTTTAGCAATTTGTTCGTTGGTAAAAGCAACAAAACGGCAACCGTATCGAACATAGGCATTGCACGACTACCTAACGAAATGGCGGAGCATATCCAAAGCATAGCCTATTCGGTAAGCGTGAACTCGAAAACGCCTATAAGTATGACGATAGGTACGTTTGGGGAAGATACTTGTATCACCTTTACAAGTATATTAAAGTCTACCGATATAGAAAGAGAATTCGTGGGTATACTAAACGAGTTTGGCATAGATTTAAGGGTGGTATCAAACAGCGTGGAGGCTAGATATGAGATGCAAACGTTGTAACGTAGAAATATACGGAAAAGCAGATTTTTGCCCGCTTTGCAAACAGCCTTTGGAGGGCGAAAAAAACGAGTATAACGAAGAATATATCTATCCTATTAAAAAGAAACGTGGCAAAAGTTACAAAATATTGACGTTTACGCCTATGTATATAATCGTAGCGAGCCTAGTATTTTTAATAGCAACCACTATAAATATGGTGCTTGCTCCAAATATGAAGTGGTTTTGGGTGGTAGGTATAGTTCTTATTTACGCCTATATTTTGGTGCAAAATACCATATTATCACGAAGTACTATTGCGCATAAAATATTGTGGCAAGGGCTTATAGTATTTGCGTTTATTTGGTCGGTAAGCCACTTGTTATTTCAAATGGGGGTAATAAGCGACGTATGGTTTTGGGCGGTAGACCTTGCGCTTCCAATAGTGATAGGGGTGTCAAACCTAGTTATGTGGATACTTACGGCGTGCTTTGTAAAAACGGATAAGAGCCTAATTATAGATTGTATTTGGTTCAGTTTAACGGGATTTTTGCCGATAATTTTGTATTTTGCAAACGCAATAGTGTACGGTTATCTAGCAATAGCCGTTGCGGTATGCTCGCTAGTGCAAATAATAGTGCTACTAATTGCCGGTAGGAAATACTTGAAGAAAGGGGCAAAACTTAAATTTAGAGCATAATTAGTGCGACTTCGGTCGCATTTTTTATTAGTTAAATAAATTATATTCTATATTCTCCTTACTATTGCTAAACGGTTAAATGGGTGATATAATTTTTTTAGGAGAGAATTATGGTAAAATTTTTGGACTTTAAGGAAGCAAAATGTAAGGACTGCTACAAATGTCTTAGAGAGTGTCCTGTAAAGGCGATTGCCGTTATAGACCATCAAGCAAAAATTATTGACGAAAAATGTATTTTGTGTGGTACGTGTACTAGGGTTTGCCCGCAAAACGCTAAAATGGTGCACTCTGAACTAAGTGGAGTACTTGAACTTTTGGCAAGTGGCGAAAAAGTAGTAGTTAGCCTTGCTCCAAGTTTCGTATCTAGTTTTGGCGTGCTAAACCTAAGTACTATGAAAAACGCACTGTTAAAACTTGGCTTTTACGACGTGGAAGAAACGGCGATAGGCGCAAAGTTAGTAACGGAAAGATACGCTAAACTGCTAGACGAAGGGGGGTACAAAAACTTTATCACCTCGTGCTGTCCTGCCGTAAATAACTTAATAGAAAAATATTACCCGAAAGCAATCGAATATTTGGCGAAGGTGGATTCGCCTATGGTTGCGCACGCAAAACTATTAAAAGCAAAATATCCCGATGCAAGAATCGTATTTATAGGGCCTTGCATAGCAAAGAAAAAAGAGGCGGTTGAAAGTGGAATAATAGACGGCGTGCTTACCTACGAAGACCTGTTCAAACTGCTTAACGACGAAGGAATAGAACTAGAAAACGTACAAACTAGCGAAGAGGGAGCGTGCAACAAGGCAAGGAATTATCCTATTAGCCGTGGCATAATAAAGTCACTAGATAGGTTTAACGATAATTACGAGTATTTGGCGATTGACGGGCTAGAAAAATGTATGGAAATACTTGAAAATATCGAAAATATAGACGGAGCGTTTTTGGAATTGAACGCTTGCGAATACGCTTGTATCAACGGACCTTGTTCGTTAAAAAACAAGGCGTCGTCGGTAGTGCTTAACGGCGAAGTAAGAAAGTATGCTAAAACGGGCGTAGGCGACCTTGAAATAGAAAATAAGGACTACGTAGATATAACGAAAGTGCATTATCCACAACTTATAAACGAAAGAGTAAGTGAAAGCGAGATAAAAAGTATACTAGCAAAAACTAACAAGTTTACCAAAGAAGACGAACTAAATTGTGGCGCTTGCGGATATTCTAGTTGTAGGGACAAAGCGTACGCAGTAGCGCTTGGCTACGCCGACGTAGAGATGTGTTTGCCGTATATGAGAGAAAAGGCAGAAACAATGTCGTACGAAATTATACATAATAGTCCTAACGGAATTATCCTAGTAGACAGTGATTTGAGCATAGTGGATATGAACAAAAAGGCAAAGGATATGCTAGGTGTAATGGTGGACGAGGTTAAAGGTACGCCACTTGTAGACTACTACAATCCAACCGACTTTTTAACGGCTATGACGGACAAAACGCAAGTTAATAGCGAAGTTTTGCTAGATAAAACCAATATTGTGGCAAATACCACCATTACTTATTTGAAGGAATATAACGTAATGTTCGGTATCTTTACCGATATAACCGAGCAGGTTAAGAAGGACGAAATGCTTTCAAAAATGCGTATGGATACATTAAATACGACGGATGCAGTAATAGAAAAACAAATGAGAGTAGCGCAAGAAATTGCTTCGCTTCTTGGTGAAACTACGGCAGAAACGAAAATTGCGCTTATAAATCTAAAATCGGCGATAGGTAAAACCGAGGTAAAAGATGAAAACGAAAATTGATTACGGCTACATATCGCTAACGAAATTCGGCGAACAACTGTGTGGGGATAACGTTGAAGTAACCCAAGGTAACGGTGTAACGGCGTTTACTATGGCGGATGGCTTAGGTAGTGGCGTAAAAGCAAATATTTTGTCGATGATGACGAGTAAAATATTATCGACGATGCTAGCAAACAACGTGCCTATTGAAGAATGTGTGGATACCATTGCCGAAACGTTGCCCGTTTGCAAGGTTAGAAACGTGGCTTACTCTACCTTTACGTCGATAGTAATTGACGACGACGGCAACGGCTATATGATAGAGTTCGATAACCCCGATGCAATACTCGTTCGCAGTGGCAAATGCCACAATTTTGATAGGGAAAAAACCACGGTGTCGGGCAAAACTATTTATAGGACGAAACTGAAATTAGAAGTAGGCGATTATATAGTGGTTATGAGCGACGGGGCAACGCACGCAGGCGTAGGAATTACGCTTAATTCGGGCTGGCGCAGAGAGTCGATTATGGAGCATTTGGATAGGCATCTAAAAAGTGGCGAATCGGCAACTGAACTTGCGCTTATGGTTACCTCTGCTTGTAACGATTTGTATCTTGACGAGCCTAGCGACGATACTACGTGTCTTGCCGTCGGGCTAATTAAAAGAAGGCTTGCTACCGTAATGATAGGTCCGCCAACTGATAAGGAGTCGGACGAAAACGCAGTAAACGAACTTGTTAATAGCGACGGAATAAAGATTGTGTGTGGTGGTACTACGGCAAGAATAGTAGCAGGACTATTACAAGAGCCTATCGATACGAATTTTCCTATCGTTTGCGAAAACGTTCCGCCTATATCGGCAATCAAAGGGATAGATTTGGTTACGGAAGGGGCGGTTACCATAGGTGAAGTATTAAAACTTGCAAACGAGTACAACGATAGGTATACGCTAAAATCAAAGGCGTTCGAAAGCCACGACGGAGCGTCGATATTATGTGATTATCTATTTAATTATGCTACCGACGTCCACTTAATAATCGGGCAGGCAATCAACCTTGCAAACAGTAGTTCTCTAATGTCGGTTGAGGATAAGCAAAACAATATTTCGGGGCTAATTAGCGCCCTTAAAAAATCGGGAAAAGACGTAACGGTTACCTATTACTAATTCATAGAAAAATTAGGAATATTAGTTTAGAAAACCATATTTTTCAAAGGCGTTGTAGACGCTAAACGAAATATAAATTTTGCAAAACTACGATATAATAATACTTAACGTGGAAAATAACTAGCAAAAAAACAGCCCAAACAGGCTGTTTTTACTATGTGTTAAAAAATTATCGTTAGTTTTTAAGGCTGTGAATTGGGGCAGGTATTCTTCCGCCACGATTGATAAACTTAGCAGGAGAGTACTTAGATACGGGCACGATAGGTGCTCTGCCAAGTAGTCCGCCAAATTCTGCGTAGTCGCCAACTTTTTTGCCATATACGGGTATAAGTCTTACGGCAGTCGTTTTCGTATTTACCATACCTATTGCAGCCTCGTCGGCAATTATGCCAGAGATAACTTCGCTAGGGGTATCGCCAGGTATTGCTATCATATCTAGTCCAACCGAACATACGCAAGTCATTGCTTCTAGTTTTTCTATACTTAGTGCGCCCGTTTCGGTTGCTCTTATCATACCTGCGTCCTCGCTAACGGGGATAAATGCGCCCGATAATCCACCAACGTTTGACGCTGCCATCAAGCCACCTTTTTTAACTGCGTCGTTAAGCATAGCAAGGCAAGCAGTAGTACCGCAAGCACCAACGCTTTCAAGCCCTATTTCTTCTAGTATATGCGCAACGGAATCGCCAATAACGGGGGTAGGGGCAAGGGATAGGTCTACGATACCGCAATTTACACCTAGTCGTTTTGCCGTTTCTCTTGCAACAAGAGCGCCCACACGGGTGATTTTGAACGCCGTTTTCTTTATGGTGTTAGCCACTTCTAGTAGGTCGCCGTCTACTTTTTCAAGAGCGTATTTTACAACGCCAGGTCCTGATACGCCTACGTTCAAGGTTAGGTCTTTTTCGCCAACGCCATGGAAAGCACCTGCCATAAACGGGTTATCTTCAACAGCATTGCAGAATATTACGAGTTTAGCGCAAGCAATAGAATCGGCGTCTTTGGTTAGATACGCGCAGTCTTTTACAACTTGTCCCATTAGTTTTACAGCATCCATATTTATGCCTGCCTTAGTAGAGCCAACGTTTACCGACGAGCAAACCTTCTCGGTAGAGGCAAGTGCCTCGGGAATAGACAAAATAAACTCTTTTTCGTATTCGGTCATACCTTTTTGGCATAGGCACGAATATCCGCCTAAAAAGTCGATACCTATTTCTTTTGCTGCTTTATCTAGGGTTTTTATCACCTCTAATTGCCCGTGATTAGATGCGCACACAAGGCTAATCGGGGTAACGCTAACACGCTTATTTACTATAGGAATACCAAGTTCAGCAGAAAGTCCGTTCGCCGTTTTTACCAAATCTTTTGCGCTCATAGTTATTTTGTCGTATATTTTTTGGCAAGTTGCTTTGGTAGATTCGCTTATGCAGTCTAGAAGGGATATACCAAGGGTGGTAGTTCTTACGTCTAGGTGCAGTTGGTCTATCATTTGAATAGTTTCGATAATTTCGTTATTATTAAACATTTTTGCTCCTTAGATTTTGTGCATAGCGTTGAAAATATCTTCGTGTTGTAAACGGATAGAAACGCCAAGCTCATTTGATAAAACGCTAAGTTTTTCGTTGATTTTCTCAATGTTAGTAGTGTCTTTCATAGATACTAGCATAATCATTGTGAAATAGTCTTGCAATACCGTTTGGGAAATATCTTCTACGTTGATATTCTCCTCGTATAAAGCCTTCGTAACGTGGTAAATAATACCGGTTTTGTCTTTGCCGATAACGGAAACTACTGCTTTCATATTGTCCTCTTTGAAATTCTTTTTCTTAAATAATACCACACATAGAAAATTTTTACAAATATATAAGGCAAACTACTCGTATTTTTGTAAATTAAATATTATATAGTTGAATTTTGTGCTAATATACAAATAAGGAGATTAGATATGGTGATAATTATTACGGGGGCAACGCATACGGCTAAAACGGCGGTGTCTAAAATAAGCAAAATAACGGGGATAAATTATTTGTCGCAAGATTTAGTAAAAATGGGCTTAATTAGAAGCAAAACCACGAATTTAACTGCTTATTGCGACGAATTACATATGCCGTATTTGTGGAATATTACGAAAGAAATAATAAAAACGGCAATAGAGAATAAGCAGGACTTAATAGTTGAAGGGTGCTACGTGCCTATAAATTTCCAAGATGATTTTGATAAAGAATATCGAAACGAGATAAGATTATTTTGTTTGAATATGTCTAAAAATTACATTGAAAACCATTTTGACGATATCGTAAAATACGAAAACGTGGCGGAAAACCGCAAATTTAAGGGAGATTTTGACAAAGAAGGGCTAATTAACGATAACGAAAAATATTCCAAGTACGATAGAGATAAAGGTTTTTGCAAAATAGAAATAGAAAAATTCGACCTTGATAAAATGGCAAATTATATCGTATCAAGGCTAAATAACGATTGATAAAATTCTTGCGCTGTGTTAAAATTTTACAAAAGAGGTAAATTATGTATTCAAAAGAGATGTATGAATTAGGCAACAAAAGGTCGGTTATTCGAGAGATTTTCGAATATGGTAAAAAAAGAGCGCAAGAAGTTGGCAAAGATAACGTGTTCGATTTTAGTTTGGGCAATCCTAACGTGCCTGCGCCAGAGTGCATTAAGGATAGTATTTTACAGTTACTTAGCGAAATGGACGCAGCCGAACTACACGGATATACTTCGGCTCAGGGCGACTACGACGTACGCAAAACCCTTGCTGACGATATAAATAAACGTTTTGGCGTAAATTTTTCTGCCGACGACTTGTATATGACGGTGGGCGCTGCCGCCTCTTTAACTATTAGTTTTAAGGCACTATGTAACGAAGTGGACGAGTTCATTGCGATTGCACCATATTTTCCTGAGTACAAGGTATTTTGCGAAGGCGTTGGTGGCGAGTTAAAAGTGGTAAAACCCGACCTAAAAAACTTTGAAATAGATTTTGAAGATTTAGAGAAAAAACTTAGCGAAAAAACGAAAGGAATAGTAATAAATTCGCCAAACAATCCGTCGGGAAAGGTGTACGGCGAGGATACTATCGTAAAGCTTTGTAACCTTCTAAAAGAAAAACAAATCGAGTACGGACACCCAATTTATATTTTGGCTGACGAACCTTATAGAGAGATAGTTTACGGGGAGAAAACCGTGCCGTACCTACCTTGCTATTACGATAATACGCTAGTTTGCTATTCGTATAGTAAATCACTTTCTTTGCCGGGCGAAAGAATAGGATATATTGCCGTAAATCCAAAGGCTGAGGACGCAAAGGATATTTACCTAGCAGTGTGTGGCGCAGGTAGAACGCTTGGTTACGTTTGCGCAAGCAGTATGTACCAAAGGGTAGTGGCTAAGTGCGTAGGACAAACCTCCGACATAGAATATTATAGAAAAAATCGAGATATTTTGTATAATGCGCTTACTTCGTACGGATACGAAGCAGTAAGCCCGGACGGAGCGTTTTATTTATTCGTAAAAGCACTTGAAAAGGACGCTAACGCATTTTGTGAAAGGGCTAAAAAGTACGATTTATTGCTTGTTCCGGGCGACGGATTTGGATGTCCCGGCTACGTAAGAATTTCCTACTGCGTAAAAACCGAGCAAATTGAAAGAAGCCTAGAAAAATTTAAGTTGCTTGCCGAAGAATACGCAAAATAACGTAGCATTATAAAATAAACGATTAGAGAAGGAGTGGTTGCTCCTTCTTTTTTTGCGATAAGTTGTAACGGCGGTTTATAGTAATTAGCCACGAAAAAATATTTTGTAAAAACCTATACGAATAAAACGAAAAAAGCGTTAACGTGTAAAATGATACTAATTAAATTAAAAAATTTTTGAAAAATTATGAAAAATATTACGACGTGCAGTATTTTTTTGACGTAATATTAAACTTTGTAAAATAATGTGCTAAAATTTATCTATTGATATTACGGGGTAGTTATGAAAACTTTGAATAAACCTACTACTGCTAGGAAGGTGTTTTTTGCAGTTATGTACGTAGTTGCTTTCGTTAGCGAAATACTTGGTATTTTGTCTATCATTACGGTTGGCAAGATAGGTGGACTAAATATCCTAAAATTTTACGATGGTATCGTAGAAGTTAATTTGATATTAGGCTACGTGCTCGTAATAGTATTTATGACGATTGGTATTCTTACCTTTTCTAATTTGTCGGCACGGCTTTATAATATTAAGTGGCGTAAAAAATTGACGATAAGCATCACCGTATACGCATTTATTTTAACGTTGCCACTTTTGTACGTATTTATCGCTTGCTTTTTCGACCCAACGGGTAGCGCCGTTAACGGTACTATCTTTATGGTAAACGAAGAGCCTGCAAACGTAGCAAGGGCATTTTACGAAATGGTTCAGGGCAATATGCAAGCGTTATACACGTTGTACGCTGCCGGCGTTTTAATGAGCATAGTATTTTTGATAATTCCACTTCACGACGGAATAAAAGTGGTGAAAAATTGCAACAAACTGTTACTAAGACAACAAGAACAACAAAATGTAAAAAAATAACGAATTTTTTTTGAAAAGCAAGGGAACAATTCCTTGCTTTTTTAGGTAGTTTTTAATCATTTATTTGTCTTTGTCGATTATTCGACCGACAAAACTATATTATTGATATAATAAATAAAAAAATCTATTGTCAAGGTAGTAAATGTATGCTAAAATAAACCCGTATATGAGTGAGAAACAAAAAAAAATTTGGAAAACAGTTGGCTACTTGGCATTGTTCGGCTACATAATAGGCGCGCTATTTTTGGTGATATTTCTAAAAAAACAAGCGCAAGACAGACTTATTGATTTTGCCGTTGCAAACACGATGTTCGATATATACACGTTCAGTTTGGGCGTGTGCTTATTAGTGATAATGCCGTTTAGTATAAACAGAAATTACGACAGAGTGGTGCTATTGTCGTTTATTATATTTGCCGTATTCTTAGGATTAGCAATTTATTTTAAGTATTACGCTATGGACAGCGAAATACTTGCCGATTTATTGTACGTATTTAGCGGAGCAATGTTCTATCAAGGAATTAAATATTCGATAAAATGGAAAAAGTACGGTAAAAATCATAAAGATGCGGAGGATATGGAATGAATATTTGGCACGATATAGCAAAAGAGAGAATTAAAGAGGACGAGTTTTACGCCGTAATAGAAATATCTATGGGCAGTAAAAATAAGTACGAACTTGACAAAGAAACGGGCATGCTACTATTAGACCGTATTTTGTTTACGGCAACGCACTATCCTGCTAACTACGGCTTTATACCAAGAACGTATAGCGACGACGGCGACCCGTTAGACGTTTTGGTGCTTTGCTCTGAGCCTATTGCGCCAATGTCGCTAGTAAAATGTTATCCTATCGGCGTAGTAGATATGCGAGACGAGGGCGACGAAGATAAAAAAATAATAGCAATTCCGTTTAGCGACCCTATTTGGAGCGTGTACAAAAACGTGGAGGAGATACCTCCTAACTACGTTGCCGAGATAAGACACTTCTTTGGCGTGTACAAGCAATTAGAAGGTAAAACGACGGTTGTATTGAATATTTTTGGCAGAGAAAAGGCTATGGAATATATCAAAAAAGATATGAAAGCCTACGACGAAAAATTTCGTAAATAAATATTAAAATATTATATAAAGGAAGGAAAACTATGTTTGATGTTATTATCGTAGGTGGCGGCGTTATCGGTTGCGCAGTTTTGGACGAACTTCAAAGATACGACACGAAATGCTTGCTACTAGAAAAGAACGACGATGTAAGTTGTGGTGCGAGCCGTGCTAACAGCGGTATCGTTCACGCCGGTTACGACTGTAAGCCTAATACGCTGAAAGCCGAACTTAACGTAAAAGGTTGTAAACTAATGCAATCTTTGGTAAAGGAACTTCACGTACCGTACGTGAATACGGGTTCTTTGGTTGTTACTACTGCTAGTGGTAAAAAGGGTATTGAAGAACTTTACGAAAAAGGCGTTAAAAACGGCGTTGACGTAGAGATTATCGGCAGGGATAGAATTTTGGAAATCGAGCCGAATATCGCCGACGATATCGAGTGGGCTTTGTGGGCAAAAGATGCAGGAATCGTATCCCCTTACAAACTAACCATTGCGCTTTGCGACCACGCAATTCTAAACGGTGCAGAGGTTAAGGTAGGTCAAGAGGTTGTTGACGTTAAAAAAGAGGGCGAAACCTTTAAGGTAACCACGAAATCGGGCGAAACGTTCGAGGCAAAAGTAGTAATTAACTGCGCAGGCGCAGGCTCTATGACGCTAAATAAGGCTATCGGCGCAGAAGTATACGACGAAGTGTTTAGAAGGGGAGATTATTTCCTACTAGACCAAGAAGAAAGAAAGAACGTACATACCGTTATTTTTCCTCTTCCTGACGAAAGGGGTAAGGGTATTTTGGTTGCACCTACTGCCGATGGCAACGTATTATACGGACCTACTTCTATTATCGTAGAAAACGGCGAAGAAAAATCGGTAACCCTTGACGGACTTGATCAAATTAGACTAGGCGTTTCTAAAACCTATAAAACTGCAAATTATCGCAAGGTAATTAGATTATATGCAGGCGTAAGACACGTAGTTGGCGACGATTTTGTTATAGAATTTTCTAAGAAGATACCTAACTACGTAACCGTAACGGGTATTTGCTCACCAGGACTTTCTTCTGCTCCTGCTATTGCTAAAAAGGTAACCGAGATGGTTGGCACGGTAGTTGAGTTAAATAAGAAAGATACTTTGGTGGAAAACCCAGAGCATATTCGCTTTGTAAATCTAACTCCTGAGCAACTTAACGAAAAGGTAAAGGAAGATTCAAGATGGGGCAGAATTATCTGTCGTTGCGAAAAAGTAACCGAAGCAGAAATAGTTACGGCTATCCACTCGCCACTACCTGCAAAGAGCGTTGACGCAGTTAAGCGTAGAACGAGAGCAGGAATGGGCAGATGCCAAGGCGGATTCTGTGCTCCTAGAGTAATTGATATTATCGCAAGAGAGTTAAATATCCCTGTTACCGCAGTTAAGAAAGATAACGGCGATAGCGAGATTGCAATAGGCAAGTTGAAGGAGGTAGAATATGAAATTTGACGTATGCGTAATAGGTGGTGGTCCTGCTGGTATGGCTGCTGCATTATCCGCTTATGAGAACGGTAGTTCCGTTATTATTTTAGAAAGGGACGTAAAACTAGGCGGAATATTAAATCAATGTATACACAACGGATTCGGCCTTCACTACTTCAAGGAAGAATTAACAGGTCCAGAATATGCTAGCCGTTTCGTTGATATGGTATCAAAAACCGATATAAAAGTGGTATTAGAGGCTATGGTTATAGGCATTACTCCTGATCGCAAAGTTACGGCAGTATGTCCAACCGAAGGCGTATTTACCGTAGAGGCTAAATCGGTAGTGCTTGCTATGGGTTGTAGAGAAAGAACTGCCGGTGCAATTCAACTACCTGGTTCAAGACCGGCAGGTATCTATACCGCAGGTATGGCACAACGTATGATGAATATCGAAGGTTACAGAGTAGGTAAAAAGGTAGTTATCTTAGGTAGTGGCGATATCGGTCTAATTATGGCAAGAAGAATGACTTTTGAGGGCGCAAAAGTACAAATGGTACTAGAACTTATGCCTTATTCTTCCGGCTTAAAGAGAAATATCGTACAATGCTTAGACGACTTTGATATTCCTCTATATTTCTCGCACACGATTACGAGAGTAGTTGGTAAAGATAGGCTAGAAGGTTTGTATTACGCAGAGGTTGGTCCTGATAGGAAACCTAAACTAGAAACCGAAAAATACGTAGAGTGCGATACTTTACTTCTTAGCGTAGGTCTAATTCCTGAAAACGACCTTGTATCTAATCTTGATATCAATATGAGCCCTATTACGACGGGTGCAGTAGTTGACGAATATCGTCAAACCAACCTAGAAGGTATCTTCTCTTGTGGTAACGTACTTCACGTTCACGACCTAGTAGATAACGTATCTGCCGAGGGTACTATTGCAGGTAAATACGCATCAGAGTACGCTAAGGGCGAATTGAAAACTGCTGATAAATCATTTAAGGTTACTGCTGAAAACGGCGTAAGATACGCTCTTCCTCAATCGGTATACGAAGGCGAAGGCAAAGTAAAAATTTATTTTAGAGTTGGCGACGTATATAAGGGAGCAAGACTAAACGTTAAATGTGGCGACGAAGTTATTTACACCAAAAAGGCAATGATATTTACTCCGGGTGAAATGGAAAGCGTGGAACTTGATAAGAGTAAGATTACGGGCGATATCGTATTATCGCTTGAAAAGTAGGAGGTAAAAGATGATAAAGAATATAACTTGTATCAACTGTCCTATGGGTTGCCCGCTAACCGTAGAAATCAACGGGGACGATATTAAAGTAAGTGGAAATACTTGCAAAAGGGGAGACGTTTACGGAAAACAAGAAGTAACCAGCCCTAAAAGAGTAGTTACCTCGCTTGTAAGAATAAAGGACGGAGCGGTAGTATCGTGCAAAACCAATGCGGCAATAGATAAAGCAATGATATTTAAGGTGCTAGACGAATTACGTAAAGTAGAAGTTACTTTGCCTGTTAAAATAGGCGACGTAATAATAGAAAACGTACTTGGAACGGGCGCTGATATAGTTGCAACTTGTAACAAAAACTAATAAAATTCGAGCAAAAAAGCGTAACTAAATTGGTTACGCTTTTTTATCGTATATTGTACTATTTTGTAGTTTTATCGTGCAAAAACGCAAGATAAATTTCGTTTTACGTAAATATAGGGGTTAAATTGAAGAAAAAGATAATAAATTACAGACCTATAGTATTCGGTTTTTTGGCTATGCTATTAAGTATAGTTACTATAACCGAGTCAAAATACAACGTAATTTATCTATCGATACTTTTAATGTTCACCCTATTTTTTATTTTTATCACGCTTGTAAAAAGAAAGTGGAGCAAATATTTGTTCGTTGGCGTGTGTATGCTTATAGGCGTGATTTCTACTACGGTTTTCGGTTATTATCTATCGGCGAATAAAGTAAGTGGTGATATCTCGTCTATTCAAGGCAGAATTAGCGAAGTGCGTAAATACGGATACGTGCTTGACGACGTTATTGTTGCAAACGAAAGGCTTGGCGGAAAGGTATTAGTCAAAACTGACGAAGAATTTAGCGTAGGTGATATCGTATACACTTATGAACATATTAGCAATATTGAATTTGACGCTAATGACGGCTTTATTACTAGTTTGTACGACGACGGGATATATTATCTATTAAAAACTACCTCTATTGCTAAGACGAAAAATGGCAAAATCACCCTTAGCGAGAGGATTAAACTAAGCATAAATAACCTGTATTCTAAATATATGCGAGAGGACGGAAAGGGTATTGCAATGGGTATGCTACTTGGCGATACTACTAGTATGACCGACGAACTACGTGACGGTATAAGTAATACGGGATTAAGCCATATATTTGCCGTGTCGGGCTTGCATATCGGCTTTCTTACGGGTATCGTTTTGTTTATCAATAGGAAACTTAGGATAAAGCGTATGCTAAATATGCTTCTTACACTCGTAGTGCTTATTTTATATAATTTGCTATGCGGTTTTTCACCTAGTATGGTCAGGGCGACTATTATGAGCGTAATCGTACTATTTTCTAGGGAAATGGGATATAAAATGGACGGCTTATCATCACTTGCGCTGGCGGGTATTTTGATTGCAACCTTTAAGCCTTATTCGGTGTTTACCATTAGTTTTCAAATGAGTTTTCTTGCCGTGTTTGGAATAATAGCGTTTTCAAAAATGATAAAATTCAAGCGTATTCCTAAGTGGGCAAACGATTTAATAGCGCTAAGTCTTGGCGTAAATTTTGCCATATTCCCACTCGTTGCTTTTTGGTTTAAGAAGTTTGCTTTGCTATTTTTGCCCGTAAATTTTATAATAATGCCGTTTATGCCGTTAATTTATTCGATAACTGCGCTATTTACCGTGATAGGACTTATACCTGGGTTAGAGCAAATAGTCATTGCAATAGATTACGTTTTGTTGCCTATAAAATTCGTTACTATTGCAGTAAATTCGCTAGCAATAAATACCTTAAATATTGCATTTACAAAAACGGCTATGCTGTTGTGTTTGTCGGCGCAAGGCGTCTTAACTAGGCAAGTTATGCTTAAAACCAAGACGAAGGCGTTGATAACCGCATTATTTTTTATCTTAGGTTTGATTTTTATACTTATTCAATTATAATTATTTCTTTACATTATATTATGCTTTTGATATACTATACTATAAGGAGTATAGACTTTTGAAAGTAAAAGAATTGCAACAATCATTAAAAAATGATATTTCGCCCGTATATTTTATTACGGGTGACGACGATTATCTTAAAGATTACGCCCTAAACGCTTTTGTAAAACTATTAAATCCCGACGTTGTGGACTTTAATTTGAATATATTTCAAGATTTTTCGCAAGTGAAGGATATAACGACGGCGCTTGGTGGGTATCCTTTAATGGACGACAAGAAGGTTGTCGTAGTAAAAGAACCTACGAAACCTAACACGGAAGACGACAAAGCGTTAGTAAAATATTTTAATAGTCCGGAGCCTCAGTCGATATTCGTAATTTTTGATAACGGCGATTTGACTAGCTATCACAAGTACGGCGAAGTGGTGGATTGTAGTACGCTTAACATAGATGATTGTGCTAAACAGGTGGCTCTTTCTATAAAGACAATGGATGCTAAAATAGAGCAATCTGCGTGTAAAAAACTTGCCGAATACTGTTTGTGCGACCTTAGAAAAGTGCATAACGAAATAGATAAGTTGGTAAATTATGCAAGTGGCAACGTGATTACCTGCAACGACGTAGAAAAATTAGTTACGCCTACGACGGACTACAAAATATACGAGTTTACACAAAGCCTTGCAGCGCAAAACGTACTGAAAGCAAAAAAAATAATGGATACCCTGTTGTTGCAAGGTAACAAACCGCTTATGCTTATTCAATCCATACTGACGCAGTACAAACGAATGTTGTATTCGCTAATCAGTAAAGGCAAGGACGAAGAGATTGCAAAAAGCCTAAACGTAAAGCCTTTTGCAGTAAAAATGGCAAGGCAGGTGGCGGAAAATTACAGCCCGAAAATTCTTAAACAATATTGTGAGAGTTTAGTAGATATAGAGTATAAAACGTTAACGGGGCAAACAAACGAAACCGACGCATTAAAAACGGCTATAAGTTTGCTCTTGGTAAAATAGGAGAGAAATGGGAAAGGTAGACTTAAAAAGTGAAAAAACAATGAAGATATTTTCGTATCTTACCTTTTTTTTGCTATGTTTATCTATTGCGGCAAAGGATTGTTTTAGTATAAATAGTACTATAAACACCTTGCCTTATATGAGTAACTTCGTAATAGATATAACAAGCGCAAACATCGTTGGCGCATCCGTTATGGTGTATATTTTTTATTCGCTAATTTACGGGGCTATAGTGGAGATACTATCAAGATTCGTTTGTAATTCGATAACTAGGGTTAGCTTTAACCAAGTATACAAATATCGTTTTATAACGATTTTCAAACTAGTGGTTATAACGGCAAACTTAGTAATAGCATGCTTTAATTTTATGTATTTTAATTTGCCGTTTACATTTAAGTTGCAACCTGTAATAGAGATATCTTTTTTAGCAATTACGTTTGGAATAATTTACGCAATATGCTACAAAAAATATCTAAACAAAAAATCTGCGCCCGTAATATTTATGTCGATGGCTTTGCCTCTTTCGATATACTTTATTATGGTGGCTATATAGGAGGACGAAATGAAAAAGGCGATATGTAGTATTTTAGTTGCTTTGCTATTAGTTTTTCCTATATGTTTTACGGGTGAAAACGTAGCGTACGCAGAAGAAAAAGAGGTGGTAAGCAAGGCTTACGACTATGCAAAAGAGTTCGTTACTACTGAAAGCAATAACGTGGTTGGCTATGCCGATAGAATGTTAAATAGGCGTGAATACCTAAAAGGCGTAGTTACTAGCTTAGGCTACGACAAGATAGTAGAGCAAAAGTTTAAGTATAACAATCAATACAATAATAATCAAAGCGAAGAAACGGCAAACCTAATCGTAACTAAAAAGGCAAATGCAGAAACGACTAAAACCGTGATAATAGGTACGAATTACGATAATGCCGAAGGCTTAGTGGCTAGTATACAAAATAGCCAAGGCGCAACGTCAAACGGAACTAGCGTTGGCGTAGTACTTGCGCTAATGGAAGAATTAAAGGACGCAAGTCTAAACTTTAACGTAAAATTCGTGTTCTTTGGGGCAAGTGAACTTGGATTGCTTGGTAGTAGATACTTTGTAGACAATATGACTACTGCAGAGAAAAACGATTTGCTACTAATGATAAACCTAAGTGGAATAGGCGCAGGCGATAATACCTATTTGTACGACGACGAAATACATTGGGAGCATTACGATTATGCTCTTAACAAGGCAAAAAGTAGTAACGTAGTAGTTAGTGAATTGCCTGTTGATAAAAAGATTATACTTGCTACTGAAAACAATATAGGGCTTGACTACAATCACCAAGCACTGCTTAACGACGTAACTCCGTTTATTGCAAAAAGATTGCCTACGCTTTTAATGTTTAGTGGTAATTACGTTACGGGTGGATACGTTCAATCTAAGCAATACGGCACGATAATGCAAACGAAAGACGACACTATGGCAAAGTTTGACGAGATATTCGGTAATAGCGGTAAGCAAAAAATGAACGACGCAGTTACGCTTGTCAAGGCGATAATTACGGACGAAGTGTTTGATAAAATTATGGCGCGTAGCGTACAAAACAAGCCTGATTATTCGTTCTTTACTACGTCTAGCGCAGGCATAGTTGCAGTTAGATGGGTAACGGTAGCGGTGGCTATAATCGCTATGGTGGTTACCTATGCCGTGCTGAAAAGTAGGGGCGATAAGTCAAACGACCCAATTAAACCTATCTTTATGGGCGTAGACCCGTTCGTGCAAGCAAACGCAGACCCTAACGGATTTGACAAAAACGAAGAAAAACCACAAAACCCTTTTGGTCTTGACGACGATGATAATACCGATGACAATCCTTTTGGAATATAGGAGGGCAATATGGAGGCAAACTACTATCTAATAATTATCGACGTGCTAATTTGTGTAATGGCGCTTACGGTGATGTTTTTGTTCTTTAAGAAAAAAAGTCATTTAAGAGTATTTTTAATATTCCTGATAATGACTGCAATTACCGTTTCGATAGATATTGCGGCGGCTACCGTTCAGCACAACGAACTACTTGTTTCTAAGGCGATAATGAACGGCTTAATGCTTGCTATGATAATGGCTATCATAGTGGTGTACCAAGCGGACTTAAAACAAATTTTCCAAAAGATTGCTAGCCCAAGATACAAGGAGTACTTTGGCGAGGCGTACGGTAGTGACGAGGAATTAGAAGAGGCTACTAACGAAATACTAAACGCCGTGCAAGCAATGGCTAAAAAGGATATCGGCGCATTGATATTGCTTACCCCAAGTTCTATCGAACAACATATTATGGAAACGGGCATACAATTAAACGCAAATATCTCGGCGCAATTATTAGAGTGTATTTTCAATACGAAAGCACCGCTTCACGATGGAGCAGTGGTTATAAAAGGTAATAAGATTTTAGCGTCAAGTTGCTTTTTGCCGTTAACGGCTAACGTAACTATCACGAAAGAAGTTGGCACTAGACATAGAGCGGCAATAGGTATTACCGAAGAAAGCGACGTGCTTGCTATCGTAGTCAGCGAAGAAACGGGAATTATATCCATTGCAAAAAATGGTATTTTGACTAGATATATGACTATGGAAAGGCTAAAAGAAGAGATAGAGAACGTTTACGGAATAAACGTAAATAATCATAATAAGAAGAGGTTGGGCTAATGGAAATAATAAAATCAATGCCTATCCTACTGCCAAAAAAAAATATTGATTTAAGCAAATGGGCAGTGGTTGCGTGCGACCAATATACGAGCGAAAAAGCATATTGGGAGAATCTATCAAAGTACGTCGGTGATAGTTATTCCACGCTGAATATCGTTTTCCCAGAGGTGTACTTAGGGCATGGCGACGAAAATAGAATTGCCAAAATAAACGATACTATGCGTAGTTATATCAAGGACGATATATTCGACGTTTTCGAAAACTGTTTCGTGCTTGTGGATAGAGTAACGGCTGACGGCAAACGTAGGCTGGGGCTAGTGATTGCCGTAGACTTAGAAGAGTACGACTACTCGCCAAGTAGCAACGCAAGAATAAAAGCAACCGAAGGAACGGTAATAGAAAGGATACCGCCAAGGGTAAAAATTCGTAAAAACGCTTTATTAGAACTACCACACGTAATGCTACTTATGGACGACAGGGAACAAAAAATTATCGAAAGTTTGTACGAAAATAAGGATAAACTAGAAAAATTGTACGACTTCGATTTGAATATGAACGGTGGGCATATTGCAGGATACAAAGTTGATAACGTAGATGAAGTAATAAATAAAATATACGGTCTACTAGACAAGGACTATCAACGAAGGATTTACGGCAAGGAAACTAGCATTTTGTTCTCGGTAGGGGACGGAAACCATTCGCTTGCAACGGCTAAAACGCATTGGGATAACGTTAAACGTACACTAAGTGAAAAGGAAAGGGAAAATCACCCTGCAAGATACGCTTTGTGCGAACTTGTAAATCTAAACGGCGAAGGTTTGGACTTTGAGCCAATACATAGGGTAGTTTTCGGCGTAACGAAAAGTGACGTAGAAAAAATGCAAGAACGCTTTAACGAAGGCGCTAGCGTAGAAATGGTTTTGGATGACGAAACTTACTATATTAAGGCTAATGAAAATGCGCCGAAAGCGATAGACGAAATCCAGTCGCACCTTGACGAGTTGGTAAAAGAAGGTAAAGCAAGCGTAGACTACGTGCACGGAAGGCAAAATACCTTGGACGTAGCAAAAAGTGAAAACGGACTAGCAATTTTTATGCCTACTATCAAAAAGGAAGAGTTGTTTAGTTATATTATAGAAAAAGGAGTTTTGCCAAGGAAATCGTTTTCTATGGGCGAAGCAAACGACAAAAGATATTATTTAGAGGCAAAATATATTGTGCCTAATAAGGAGATAAAATGAGTTGTAAAGTATGTAAATTCGGCGGAACGTCGATGGCAAGCGCAATCACCGTAAATCAAGTTTACGATATTATCGAAAGCGATAAGGACAGAAAATTTATAGTAGTTTCTGCACCGGGCAAAAGAGATAGCAACGATATTAAAGTTACCGATATGCTATACAAGGCTTTTGACGAGGCCAAGCAAACCGGAAGATGCGACGTAGCGTTTGGAAAAATAAGAGGAAGATTTAGAGCGCTAGCAGACGATTTGGGGCTAAAATTCGACCTTGACGAACTATTAGACAGCATTGAAAAGCAAATAAACACTAGCGAAACGCCTGATTACGCTGCAAGTAGGGGCGAATATTTGTCGGCAAAGATGTTTGCCTTAAAAACGGGCTATACCTTTATAGACGCTCAGGACTTAATTAAATTCGATAGCCGTGGTATGCTAGACGCTGAAATTACTAACGACAACGTAAAAAGAGTGCTAAGCGGAGTGGATAGGGCAGTAATTCCTGGCTTTTACGGAATAGGCGCTGACGGGGAAATCAAAACTTTCTCTCGTGGTGGTAGCGACGTTACGGGCGCAATTATCGCAAGGGGTGTAAACGCCGACCTATACGAAAATTGGACGGATGTAAACGGCTTTATGACGGCTGACCCAAGAATAGTTGAAAACCCTAAGATTATAAATCAACTTACTTATAAAGAACTTCGTGAACTTAGTTATATGGGTGCAAACGTGCTTCATCCAGAGTCTATTTTCCCTGTAAGGCAAGCAGGTATTCCTATCAATATTAAAAATACCTTCAATCCTTCGCACAAGGGTACTATGATTGTAGAAGATTACGTTCCTGATAACAGCGTAATTACGGGTATTGCCGGCAAGAAAGACTTTGCAGTACTACTACTTGAAAAATCTATGATGAACAACGAAATAGGTTTTGCAAGAAAAGTATTGTCCGTTTTGGAGCATTACGGAATATCTTTCGAGCACGTTCCGTCGGGAATTGATACTATGAGTTTCGTTATTAGCGAAAACGAATTAGAAGACAAACTAGAAAAGGTGATAGACGGCATTAGGAAAAACGTGTCGGTAGATAATATTACCGTATACAAAGATATGGCTCTAATTGCTACCGTTGGACACGGCATGGCAAAAAGAACGGGTACTTCGGCTACCTTGTTTAATGCCCTTGCAGAGGCTAACGTAAACGTAAGAATGATAGACCAAGGTAGTAGCGAACTTAATATTATAGTAGGTGTAGATAACGCCGACTACGCTAATGCAATTAAAGCAATTTACAAAGGTTTCGTAGGATAATATAAGCCTCCTTTTTAGGAGGTTTTATTATAGAGAGAGAATATGAGAGTAGAAAGTAAAAATCTAGTAAAAGAGATAAATATAATAGATGGGAAAATAACGTCGGCTTGTTTACTAAATAAAATAACGGGTAAAAGTTTAATGCTTGAAAATTACAGCGAATTCAAAATATCCTATTTTGATAAGAACAAAAAGAAGCAATTAAACCTAATAACTAGTAACGACTTTTTGGCTAACGAAAATGGCAATATGATAGAATTTGCGGGGAAAAAGGGCGAAAACGATTGGAATATTAGGGTAAATTACTACGTAGACGAAAAAAGCCAAACCATTAAAAAATATATTACGCTAAAAACGGATAACGACGTAAATCTAGATTATATTTGCCTTGACGAATTCGACGTAACTACGGCTAGTTTTAAGTGGACTATTCCACCTATAAAGGATAGGGTTTACGTACCTGATAGAATATTCGTATTAGGTCAACCATACTACGTTCAGGATATGTTTTTCGGTGGCGAGTACCCAACTTGCGAAAACAAAATATCTAACGATACGGCTAGCGCAAAATACTTTTTGGGCAGGACTTTTGATAAGATAGCAACGGACGGCGAGTACAAGAGCGTGGAGTTTGTTGTGGGCGCAGGAATAGGCGATAGATTCGATATGTTGCGTTCTTCTTTCTTTAAGTATACCGAAACTTTTGCTCAACCTTCTAAATTTAGGGTACAATTCAATTCGTGGTACGACTATATGTTAGATATAGACAGCGAAAAGATTGAAAAATCTTTTACAGAAGTAGCTACGAATATGAAAGAAGCAGGATTTAGACCGTTAGATTGCTACGTAATTGACGACGGTTGGACGGACTATAAAGTATCAAAATTGTGGGATTTTGATAAAAAACATTTTGCTAACGAATTTAACAAGGAAAGCGAACTGACCAAAAAATTAGATTCTACTTTCGGCGTGTGGTTTGGCCCACGTGGCGGTTATACGACTCAAACCGTGAAGTATGCAAGGTTGCTTAAAAAAATAGGGTACGGCTATTGCAGACAGTCGTACGATATTTGTACGGGCGACCCTAGGTACGTAAAAGATTTGACGGACAAAATGGCTGAATTTTGCCAAAAATACAACGCAACTTATTTTAAGATAGACGGTTTTGCGTGTACGCCTTGCAAATCTTCTAAACACGGACACCCAAAGGGAGCAGGGGACGGAATATATTTCTACACTTTTTTGTGGGAGCAATGGCTGAAAGGTTTTGAAAAAATAAGGAAGGTTCAGCCCGACGTATTTTTGAATATCACTTCCTATTCGCATCCGTCGCCGTGGTTTCTAAAATGGGTGAACGCAATGTGGCTAAATAATTGTGGCGATATGAATTACGTTGGAAAGGGTAGCGACCTTGACCAATGCTTAAATTATAGGGACGGTAGGTATCGTGATTTCTTCGAAACGAGGCAACTTCAATTCCCTGTAAGTTATATCTATAATCACGAGCCGTGTTACGCTGAAAGGAACTACAATCCGCCACTACCTGCAAAATCGCACAAAACGGTAAAGTATACTTACGAAGAATTTGAAAAGTATATGTACGTGTGTATGATGCGTGGAACGGGATTTGTGGAATTATATTTCAGCCCGAGTATGTTCGACAAAAAGAGATGGAAAATAGCAGCCGACGTGCTAAATTGGGCGGAAGAGAATTTTGATATTATCAAAAATAGCCAATTTTTCGGTGGAGAGCCAAAGGACGAAACGGTGTACGGATACTACGCAAAATCGGGTGATAAGGCAATCGTAATGCTACGAAACAGTAGTGATAAAGAGGTGGTTTACGGGCTAGATAATGCAAAATTATCTTTTGATGACGCCGACTACTACGTATGCGAGTATTATCCAACTAAAACTACCGAAAAGAAAGTATCGGGTAAAGGCGAGTGCGAAATAACGCTTGCGCCGTATCAAGTGAAAATACTATACGTGGATTTTATAAGATAAATTAAAATAGCGTTCAATTTATAGAGTAATTACAAATAAAAACTCCCGTTTGGGAGTTTTTTAATTACCGTATAATTATATACATAACAAATGATTATATATAATCCTATCAACTACGTAATTTACGCTTGTTTAGAAGTCGTTGCAATTTTGCAAAACGAACCTATTGATAAGTGCTAATATGTACGTATTTTGGTATCTACCGATAAAGTAACGTATGCTAATATGTGCAAAGATTGAATATAATTTTAGAAAATACGAAAGACTAAAACGTTGTTAAATTAAATGATAGTCGTAATAAAAAAAGAACGCCTAAGCGTTCCTTATTTTAGTGGTTATCTTTATATTCTTTCAAGGCTTTTGCAAGTTGGTCTGGGCAAGACGTATTGCCTCTACAAGGTATTCCTTCAAGTAGCGATATTACCTCGTCGATATTTCTACCGACTGCAAGCCTGCTTACGCCTGCGGTGTTGCCCCTGCAACCACCTTCAAACTCCACGTATTTTAGCGTGTCGTTTTCTACGTCAAAATATATTTTTCTACTACAAGTTCCTTTTGTTTTATAAGTTTCCATAATTACCTCAATCAGTTAGTATTTCAAGTAGTGCGCTATACGCTTGCGCTGCTTTATCCGTCCAATTTTTGCAAATATTTTTTGCCGAACTTCTGCTTTCTACGATTAGTTTTAGGTCAAGTTGCGGTCTATCCGTATTGAATATTTTTAGTATAACGGTGTACGTGCCGTCGTTATTTCTGTAATAATCGGTAAAATATTCTTGTCTTTTGCGATAGTATAAGCGATTTTTAGCAATATATTCGCTTATTTCGTCTCTAACGTGCGACGGAATCCTAGTGTAAAAATTAGCAATGCACGACCTTCCGTCAGGCGTTATCGAGAACAACCTAGAAGAAGAAAGTTGGGCGCTATTGTAGCAAAAACCCGTATCAATTAGGTCGTTAAGGGCAATTTTGCAGTCCATATAACTTACCCAATCGTTTGCGTTTGAGCAAATATCTAATAAGGAGTCCTCGCTAAGAGGAATTTCCATCTTATCGAATATGAACAATAATATTAACTTGTTTACTATATTATCTTGCATATTTTACTCCTTTTTTACATAGTGCTTGAAAAGTATAGCACATTTTTATCTGATTATCAATTATGTTTGCTATATATTTGAAATAATGTTAAAATTATTTTAAGGTGAACTATGAATTTGAATTTTATTCTTAATCCAAACGCAGGTAGCGGAAAGGCTATCGAGTATATGGAACAAATTAAAAATCATTTGGATAAATTAGACATACCTTACTCGGTATTTACTGCCTCGTCAAAAGAGGAGGGCGTAAGCATTGCAAATAAACTTATTAGCGAAAAACATAGAGCGCTTATAAGTGTGGGTGGCGACGGTACGGTATCGCAATTATTACCGCTTATAGTCGAAAAAAACATTGCTTACGGCATAATCCCAGCAGGAGAAGGCAACGATTTTGCAAGTTGCGTAGGCATTAGCGATAATCCTATCGAGGCAATAGAGCAAATACTTAGGTACAATATTAAGGATATCGACTACGTAGAGGTGGATATTAAAAATTTGGAGGGTAAAACCTTAATCGCTCGTCCTATGTGTTGTTTTTTGTGCGCAGGTATGGAAGGCATTATCAAAAAACCTAGTAGGAAAAATCAAGAAGTAATGCACGTGCAAAAGTTTTCGTATTTTGGTACGCTAGTAAGGTTGTTGTTTGGCAGTAAACGTTACCATTTCTTCGTAACCATAAACGGCGAAAGGAAGGAATACAAAAATTCGCAAATCACCGTGATGAACGGTAGCGCTATTGCGTCGGGGCTAACTCTTTGTCCGCTTGCCGATATGGGCGACGGATATATGGACGTAGTTATAATAAAAGATGCGCCAATAGGTGAAACTTTGAAAATGTTTAGGGGCATAAATAGTGGAAACAGCGAGTTTTTGGAAAGTAAATACGTAGAACATTATCAAGTTAAAGAGTTAAGGATAGAGCTTGTAAACCATAATTATATGGATATAGACGCCGAAGTGTATCGTGGCAGAATAATAGATTTGAATATTAAGGAAAAAGGATTAAAAGTATTCGTGTAGGATATATTTTGCTTATAAAAAAGGAGGGCTAGCATTTAGCCCTCTTTTATCATATATTGCCATTTTATTCTTTGCTCATATTTTCTATGCAAGCAATGAAAAATTGCGTTGCGCGTTTTAGTCCTTCAATGCTTGCCCTTTCGTCTATGCCGTGAATTCTATTTTGGTCTTCAAGGGAAACTAAAAACGGAGTAAACCTAAACACGTTTTCGCATACCGGATAAAAATATCTAGAATCCGTGCCTGCAATAAACGGATAGGGAGCAAGTACTAGTTCAGGGAATGCTTCGCTAATAGATTTTGTTAAATCAGCGTAGGCTTTCGAATCCGTGTTGGATACTTTCGTCGGCTCGGTTGCCGTACCTACTTTCTCGCAAATTACGTTTTTGCCCGCAATTTTTTGTATTCTTGCCAAAGTTTCGTCGGTAGTTTCGCCCGTTAGTACACGACAGTTTACGTTTGCCGTCGAGGTTTTTGGTATTACGTTGTTTGCGTTACTGCCTTTGCACGTGGTAGGTGCGTAAGTGGTTCTAACGATAGAATTCGTTACAGGGTGCGCCTTGCTAAGTACGAATTTGATAAGAGGGGATAGTATATCCCTATTTGCAAAAACGAAGCGTATAGCAAACGGCATATACGGCGCAAGATACCTAAACATCTCTATGCTAGACTTAGTCCATTTGGTTTTCGACGGGTGTTTTTCTATCTCATATATTGCTTTACCGATTATTGATAACGACGACGGTCTGCGTGGGTTTGATGCGTGTCCGCCGTCTTTTGTTGCAGTTAGTTTTATATCTACGTAACCTTTTTCGCAAGTGCCGATAAGCCCTATTATTTTATTTACGCCTATTACCTTTCCGTCTACGATAGTACCGCCTTCGTCAACTACGAATTCTAGTTCTATGCCCCTTTCTTTAAGTAGTTTGGATACAACTGGCGCTCCGTCGCTGGTATTTGGTTCTTCGTCGTGGCCGAATATAAAATACAAATCACGGTCGGGCACGAAGCCTTCTTTAAGTAGCGTTTCCATAGCGTCAAGCAAAGCAATCATTTGGCTTTTCATATCCTGTGCGCCTCTTCCGTACACGTAGCCGTCTGTTATCGTGCCACTAAAAGGAGGATATGACCATTCGCTTTCGTTTACGGCAGGAACGACGTCTTGATGTGCTAAAAAACAACCTGGTTTTAGGCTAGGGTTTTTGCCCTTAATCGTGTAAAACAGCGTATACTTATTTACAATTTCTTTTGTCGCAGTTTGGTGAAAAACGGGGTAGGTTTTTTCTAAAAAATCGTGATAGCGATAAAATACCGTGCCGTCCTCGTCCAAATTTTTAAGCGATACGGTGGGGATTCTAACGGCGTCGGCTAAGTGTCTAGCCACTTCGTTTTCGTCTACGTCGTGAAGGGTTGCTTCTTGTTTTTTGGTTTCGTTAGGTTTGCAAAGCGCCGTCCTTAATAGCATTATTGCAATAAGCGTAAATAACGCCCCAAGTAACGCTAAAAACACTACTAATATTGGATTCATAAGTTTCTCCCTTAAATGCTTTTTTGTTCATTATATCACGATTAAAAAGTTTGTAGCCGTTTTTTTGGAATAATATGTCGTTATAGGCACAAAATAGAGAAGGCGCAAAATATATCTTGACCAAGTGGTAAAAGTATTGTATGATAATATTACGGGAATATCGATTGATATGCTCGCCCAATCAAGAAAAATTTATATTCAAATACAGGAGGCATTTGTATGGAATTGACTAAAAACAAGATGGTTCTTGAATTTATCGAAAAATCAAGAGCATTAACCAAGCCTGACAAAATAGTTTGGGTAGACGGTTCAAAAGAGCAAATCGACGCTTTCAAAAAAGAGGCTTGCGAAGTTACTCACGAACTTGAAAAGTTGAACGAAAACATTTTACCTGATTGCTATTTGCACAGGACGGCTATAAACGACGTAGCTCGTGTAGAAGATAAAACGTTTATCTGTTCTACTCTTAAAGAAAACGCTGGTCCTACTAACAACTGGAAAGACCCTAAGGAGATGCACGCTATACTAGACGAAATCTACGACGGCGCTATGAAAGGTAGAACGATGTACGTTATCCCTTATATGATGGGACCTATCGGCTCTCCTTATTCAAAAGTAGGTATCGAACTTACCGACTCTTTGTACGTAGTTCTAAACATGGTTATTATGACCAGAGTAGGCAAAGAAGTACTTGATTGCCTAGGCGATAGCAACGACTTCGTTAGAGGACTTCACTCTAAGGCAAGCCTAGATATCGACAAGAGATATATCGTACACTTCCCAGAAGAGAATACGATTATGTCGGTTAACAGCGGATACGGCGGAAACGTTTTGCTTGGTAAAAAATGCTTCGCTCTAAGAATTGCATCTTTCCAAGGTAAAAACGAAGGCTGGATGGCTGAGCACATGCTAATTTTAGGTATCCAAAAACCTGGTTGTGACGAAGTAAGATACGTAACGGCTGCTTTCCCTTCTGCTTGCGGAAAGACCAACCTTGCTATGCTTATTCCTCCTGCTGCTTATACTAAGAAAGGCTACAAAGTATTCTGCGTAGGTGACGATATTGCTTGGATGAGACCTGGTAAAGACGGTAGACTATACGCAATTAACCCAGAAAACGGTTTCTTCGGCGTTGCTCCTGGTACTAACGAAAAATCTAACCCTAACGCACTTCATACCTGCTTGAAGGGTACTATTTACACCAACGTTTGCCACGACCTAGATACCAACACGGTTTGGTGGGAAGGCTTAAACAACAATCCTCCTAAGCACGCTGTTGACTGGAAAGGAAATCCTTGGACGGTTGAAAGTGGAGAGAAGGGCGCTAACCCTAACTCTAGATTTACTGCTCCTGCTTGGAATTGCCCTTGCATCAGCCCAGAGTTTAATAACCCAGACGGCGTTCCTGTAAGCGCTATTATCTTCGGTGGAAGAAGAGCAAAAACCGCTCCGCTTGTATATCAATCAAGAGATTGGAAGCACGGCGTATTCGTAGGTTCTATTATGGCTAGTGAAACTACGGCTGCTGCTGCTGGTAAAGTTGGCGTAGTTAGAAGAGATCCGTTTGCAATGTTGCCGTTCTGCGGATATAACATGGCAGATTACTTTGCTCATTGGCTAGAAATGGGCGACAAAATCGCTAAGAAACCTAAGATTTTCCACGTTAACTGGTTTAGACAAGACGAGAACGGACATTTCTTGTGGCCGGGCTTTGGCGACAACCTAAGAGTTTTGGATTGGATTTTGGATAGATGCGACGAAGTAGTAGACGCTAACGAGTGCGAAATCGGTTACGTTCCAAAGGCAGAAGATATCAATATCGAAGGTTTGGATATGACTACTGCTGATATTGAAAACCTACTACAAATCGACAAAGACGCTTGGAAAGAAGACGTTGCTTCGATTAAAGATTTCTATGCTAAATTCGAAGGTAGAATTCCTACTGAATTAACTGACGAACTTGCAAAACTAGAAGAAAATCTTAATAAATAATTGAAAAATTATTAAAATAAAAAAGGCAGATAGCAATATCTGCTTTTTTGTTGCAAAAAAAAAAGAATAATTTACCTAAAAAAACGACCTCGATATTGACATGAGTTTTTCTATAATATATAATATCTATATGTAGTATTATGGATAATTGTCTAGGTTAGCCATATTTACAGCAATAAAATTTGGGGTGCAGAATATGAAGAGAATCTTTGCAATAATTGCAATAGTCATGGTGGCGTGTCTTTCTTTGACAGGTCTTCTTTCGATGGACTACGTTGCAGTTGCGGAAGGGGAAACCGATTTTTCTAAGTCGGTTGTAGCAAAGACGCCAAGTAGTAACACTTATCAAGGTACTACTTATTACGGTATTAAAACTATTGAAGAGTGGAAGTGGGTATTTGATAATATCGACAAAATAAACGAAAGAAAAAACACTTTTGTTATCGAAAACGATTTAGATTTTTCAAAGTACACTAATATTCCGGCGTTAGACTACGGTAGCAGGCAAGGCGACGTTCCCGGTTCTACTTCGCCTATGAGATTTAGTATCGTAGGTGGTAAGGTAGTGGTAGATGCTCACGGTGCTGTTAGAATTAGCAATTTTATTCCAACAATCACTGGTTATTCTATTAAAATCGACAAACGTAATCTTGGCTTTATGAATATGTTTGACGGCGAAGTAATTAGAAACTTGAAGTTTGATAGTATGAAATTTACCTATGCAGGCAAAGCAACCGACCAAGTTGGAGGCCCGCTAGGTTGTTTGGTAGGTACTCTTTTAAGCGGTACTATTGAAAACGTAAGTTTTACTAACGCAGACCTTAACGTTGCCAACTTTAACGGAGTAGTTGGCGGTGTGGTAGGTAAAGTGATTAACGGCACGATATCGGCAACCGATTTCCAAGGTAATATTATTGCCACAGCGTCTAACGCAAAAGTAGGCGGTATGGTTGGCGAGATTATAATGGGCGAAATCGATTATACCGGCAAGCATAACGTAAACGATATTAAAATTAAGGACAGCTACGTTGTAGCAAGTATTGAAGGTGGAAAATATGCAGGTGGAATTATAGGTAACGTTGGTTATAGCATTTATTTGTATGACGAAACGTTAACGTCGCTAGCTAATATTACCGTTCAAAACGTATATGCTAAACTTAAAAAGATAACGGTAGCAGATACTAAGGGAGTACCTTATGGTATTTTAGGTAATGCTAATATTGAAAAAGAAGACGTAGTTCTTCCACCGATAGGTCAAGAAGCAAACCCTTCTACAATCGTTCCTATTGAAAACGTAAAATTCGTAAACGTTATTTCTTCAGACACTACGGAAAGCAAGGTGCTAACCCAAATGCCTATTATATTTCCAAATACGCAAGTAATAAATGGCAAAACGATGCCTAACGCGGACTTTGCAATTAGCGCAAATTATAGTAAATTCGAGCTTGGTAAAGTTTGGATTATGCCCGAAACTGACGATGCTGCAAATCAACAACTAGACTTAATATATAAATACGAGAGTAAACAAGTAAAAGCCGTAATTGCAGTTACTCCTGCCGGTAGTAGTATTGCCGAACTTTCAAACGGAATAGTAAGTTTCGTTAAAGATTCGCCAATAGTAATGACGATGCAACCGAAAGACGGCATACACTTGTTAAAGGTAAAATTATTGCTTAAAGAGAATGCAACGTCTGGTGTTCAACCGATTGAAATTATGCTTTACGAAGCAAAAGCCTTTGCTGACCAAACGTTTGCTACTGCCGATGAATTTTTTGATTACTATGGTAAAAACGAGGCAACTGTAAAATACGATTATAAAAATTCTAAATTAACGATACCTGTAACTGAAAACGGTGATACAAAAGCAAAAGAGTACATAGTTCAAGGTGCTGATGGCCAAAAATACAATTTATTTGAAATGGTTGGCGAAAAGTTCAAGTATGACGTAACTTTCGAGTTTTACTTTGCCGACGAGCAAAAGGTAGAAGCTGTAAATGAATATAAAATTAGCGCAGAGCCCGTATTCTTAACCGACAATAAGCCTACTAATCTAGGTGACGTCGTTCTTATGGAGCAAGCAAATGCAAATAATAATACTGCTACTACTAAACCTAACGGCACTAAATATTTTCATAATGAAATAATTAACGTATTCGTGCCAGAAACTTATAGTGATGCGACGGGTTTGATTTTAGATGGCGTAAAGGTAAAAAGTAACGCAGGCGAGGAATATTTAACAAGTGAGTCAGGAAGAGGTTGGGCTTTAATAAATAAGGATTATAGCTACCAAAAAGATGGTGTAATAATAAGGGGTTCTCTTTACAAGGTACAATTAAACTATCTAAAAAATAAGCTTTACGATAAGGATAGCGTTACGTTACAATTCATATTTAACGGCAAAAAGTTGGGTGAAAGCCTAAGATTCCAAGTTGGTAAAGACGGCGACGCTGTAAAAGACTTAGTTTATAATAATATCCTTAGCGTGCAATATTTTGACGAAAATAATTTGCAAGTTTTAGACCCAAGAGTGTATGACAGCCTAACTATCAAATTTACTTTGGGCTCAAAAGGACAAGGATATGCATTTAATATGATGGATTTTGCCGATAAAAAAATGTATATCAACGTAAATACTAAAACAAATAAAGATGAGGCTGGTACTGATACAAAATATGAAGTAACCTACGACGAAGTTACTAAAACGTTTACTACAACAAAAGCCGTGTCATTTTCGGCGCAAACGATAGTATACGTGCAAGTGGTACAAACGGTTCAAAATAGTGTAGGACTTGCCGGCGTAACGTTTAATCCACCTAGTATGAAATTATATAATATTCCTGTTTTAGGTAAAGACGGAATCAACATAGTAGGATTTGCAACGGCAACGCTACTATATAGCGATAAAGACGGCGCACGTAAATTAACAGTTAAAACCGAAGCAGACCAAAGTTTTGGCGATGTTGATATTAGTGATATCGTAAAAGTTGGCGCAAACGGAGTAGTGGCAGAATTCACGTCTATTCAAGGCGCTAATATAGGTGTGGAAATCGTTAAAAACACGGTAGACCAAACAGATGCTTACAAGTATTATAAATTGAGTTCGTACAAGTTGAACGACGTGGATTATACTTTTACCTATTATGATGAAGAAGGTTTCTCTACCGTTGGTAAAATAGATATGTCTAAAACGACTCCTACAAACATTATAAACGTGCAATTTAGTACCGTTGAGCAACAAATAACTGTTATGCCTTACGTTAAAGACGAAGCCGGACAAATGGTAGCGTTAAGTAAGGATAAAGATGATAAAATGTTCCCATATGGTAACCATTTTAGTTTTAGTAGGCTAGAGTACGTTACTAGATATGAAAAAGATTATGTTTTTGACGGATGGCTAATGGGAAGCGAAGGGGACCCTGTTGTTTCGGATTCGTTTGGTGGAAGAGCAGACGGAAAGAAAGAGGTTAGAATTATTCTTACGCCGAAAGTGAAAATTACCTTTAATGCAAATAAAGATTTTGGTAGTATTTTAATAGACGGAAGGAAGATAACCACTTTTGAGTTTGATAAGAGATTATACAATGATGCCGATAAAAAACTAGTTTTCAAGGTGGAATTGTTGCGTGGTAAGAAACTTATCGTAGAAGATAATGAAAAATATACCTATGATTCAAATAATCAAACTATTACGATAAATATTTCGAAATTGCCAGCATTAAATCAAACTAATCTAGAAGCAGGATTACTAGATATAAAAGTGCCACTTGCGTATGAGGATATAACTCTTGAGTTTAGAGTTAATAATATACATCTTGACGACAAAGGAATGGATATAACAGAAAAAGGTGGCATAACTACTATATATGATGGCAACCAAGTTGTTATAGGCTCTTTTGACCCTGCCTATACAGACTTGAACTTGAAATTCGATTCGAGAATGTATATTGAAGCGCAAGTAAACGATGGCTTTGCTGTTACTTTCTATATAAACGAAGAAGTCGCAGATTATAGGCTTATATCAAGGATAGAAAATAAATATACTTTGAAGTTGCCTGAAATGACTGAAAATACTACTATTACTGTAGAATATAAGAAGTCGCCTGAACAAACTTTCCACAGGATAGTTGGTAGCAAAATAGAATTTGGCCATATAGAAAATGGTCAATTTGTAAAAGACAGCGACGTACACGAGGCAAATATTCAATTTGCTTTCAGCGTAACAGGTGGCAATATTAACGCTAATAATATTCCTCATGGTACGAAAGTAACGGTAACGTTTAACGACTTAAACCCTAAGTACGAGTTTTACAGTTGGTTTAATGGCAAGGAAGGTCAGCCGGTTGAAAGCAAGAGCTTGATTTATGTAATAGATAGTATCGATGATAATTATCAAATTACGTTAAGAATTGTTGAAAAGACCTATAAAGTAGAGGTTTTGTTGCCTGAATTACCTAGTGGCGATACGGCTACCGTAACAATTCGTAAGCCAGACGGAACAGTGGAGGATATTCCAAATTCTAATGTTAAGTTTGAATTGGTTGCAAAATATGGAGAAAGCGTTAGCCTATTCTTTAACCCTAATATCAATGAATATTACGAGATAGATAGATGGGTTGTAACGGGTGATGCTAATCCAAGTACCGCACAAACGTATACGCTTGGTTCTATTCAAGATAATTACGTAATTCGTGTTCAAGTAAGAAAGAAAAAGGCAAACGTAGATATTATTACCGACGACCTAAAAATCAAGCACGATATGTCGTATACGGGCTTTGCAACGGGATATACCAAAGCGTTATTGTTTGAAGGTAATACCAAAGTAAAATTAACGGCGTTGCCTAGCCCGGATGCTTATTTTGAAAAATGGATTGTAAAAGACGCAGACGGCGTTAGAAATTACAGCAAAGACGCAGAAATTGTTGTAGATAACGAAGAAGGAAAGACTTACGAAGCAGTATTCCAAATAAAGAAATACAAAATTACCTTCATAAATCAAGACGTGTACGCACCTATATTCAAAGGTGAAAATCCAGACGCTATTAGCCATGGCAAGAATATAAGGATAGAATTTAACGTAATGGCTGGTTACAAGATAGATAAGATAATCATCAATGGCGGAGAGCAGGTTATTCCTATCGGTTCGGTAAATGCAATAGACTTATACAATATTGATAAAGACCAAACTATACAAGTGCTATACCACAAAGTAGATATGACCGATAGTGATAAAATGATGGTTACGGTTGCTGTTATAATGTTAATCGTTGCAGTGGTTGTTGCAGTAATCGTTTATATTCTACTTGTAAACTCTTCGATTAAACAAGCAAGAAAGAAGAGAAAAGATAAGAGCAATAGAATTAACGTTGATTAGTATTTATGCTAACGGATAGGCAATTAAAACAGACCCTTGTGGGTCTGTTTTTTGTTTCGTACAAATACTTGCTTACGGTCAAAAGTGGCGTTGTAAGTGAATTTGTTGGCCGTAGAGCATAATATATACTTCGTTTATAAGGATATATAATAAAAAATATATAATATAAATATCTATATATATTATATCAAGATATTTAGCAATATATTTTGACTTATAAAACTAGATATTGATAAATAAAAGAACGTGGATTAGCAAATTAGCTAGCAAAAAAGAAAAATCACGATTATAATAGGAAAAAATATATCGTAACCTAAAATAGAGTAGAAAAAAATGCCTATTGCTAGGCATTTTAGTATTTAGATATTTAATTTTCGTATTAGTCCTCAAAGAAAGTTTTACAAATTTGTTTTACATATTGTTCTCTAAACTTAGGGTCTGCAATGCTATTAAAATATGCAACTTCAACTTTTAGCAAGTTTAGTTCGAATATAATCGGGAATGCAAACGTTGAGAATAATTGTGTATATTTTACTTTGCACTCATCCATAGAATGTACGGGGGATATTTTGGCAATGGTTTGCATAATTTTGTCCATAAAAGCTTGGTCAAGAGAAATTTCATGCACGTATATAAATATAGCTTCTTGCATTATTTTGCTGTCTGCACTAAATATATAATTAAGTAGTCCTAGGTTTTCAAAGCAAAAGTCGTACATACAAGATATTAGTTTACACAAAGTTTGCTCGTAGTCCGTAGAGGTTTCAAATTCGTCTAAAAACGTATTTAGTTTTAGTTTTAACGAATGTAATTGGTCGGTAATTATATCCTTTATTAAGTTCTCTTTATCGCCAAAATAATAGTTAATAGCAGCAATATTTACATTCGCTGATGACGAAATGTCTTTTAACGTAAGATTATGATTTTTTCTAAGTAACTTTAATGCAGTTTGGAAAATTAAAGTTTTTGTTTTATTGTTTTTTGCCATAATTCACCTCTTATACGTTTATAATATCAAGTAAATACGTGCTAGTCAATATTAGATTTGAAAAAAAATTGAAAAATTTTTCAAAAAAAAATTATAGTATTATAAATTATTTAACATCGATAGTGTATAGAGTAATAATTTAATTAGAACTATGCGGACGTTTGTTTTGAATAATATTTTAGCACCTTATATTTTACATAATATAGTTTAGATAGTTTGTTAAATATCAAAGAACTAGAATTGCATAGCGTGTTAGAACTTAAACATAAAAATAAAGCCCCGCATATGCAGGGCTTTAAAAGTTGTTAATCAATATTTAATTTTTTCTTTGGTCTTTTGAATTTATCCATAAAACTGAACAATCCTTTGCCTTTTTTCTTTTTAAGTATTACGTTTGTAATAACCAAAGCAAGTATTACGACTACTAATACGATAACTACAATAAGAACCGTATTAGGTGCGGCAGGGGTATTTACTGTAACGTAGTATTGAATGATGTTGTTATTTTCATCGCTTATGAATATCGTTACGCCGTTTTGACCGTTGCCAAGATTGTAGCCTTTTATCTCTACCATATAGTTTACGTTATCCTTTTCTACAAAGTATTTCATAACGTTTTTCTTTTCAAGTAAAGAAGCGTCCTCGGTGATTTTTGCAGTTTTATCGCTAAGCAATGCTAAGGTTACGTGTCCTGTTGAGTTTGGCATATCAATAGTTAGTTCGTCCTTGTACGCTAAGCCGTTTATTTTTAGTAAATCGCCAAGTCTATCTTCGATAATATTATTTACTCTTATCTTGAATGGATAGTACTTGGTAGTTTTTTCATCTTCGCTTATAACTACTAGGCGTAAATCCATCGACTTAGAGCCTACCATTGCGCCAAGTTTTCCCGTAGGGGACATAGACTTGTATATTATTTTGCCGTATTCTTGCACTTTTACTTGAATATCCCAATCTTTCCACGTACTGTTAGCACCTTTTACTATTACCATATCAGCAAAAGTGAAGTTGCTTGGTACATTGTATACTTTGTTAGGGTTTGATAGGTCTACTTTTACGTCATTACCATTTACTTTTAATATTAAGTCTTTGATGGTAGTATCAGCTGTTTGGCTAGCCCTAGTTTTTTCAATAGTCATAGGGTTACTCTTCAATACGCTATTTACCGTTTCGTTGAAACTACGCCAGTTGATAGTCAACTTTTTGCCTTCTATCGTAAAGAAGCAGTAGGTAGCCCTATCTAGCGTATTTTGGATAGAGTGAGTTTCGTCGATAGGTAAGTTTGTAGCGTCGTTAAATTCGTAGAATTTGTCCGCTATCGTACCCATAGTTAAGTAAAGTACGCCGTTAGGGGTGTCGTAGTGGTTAGCACCTTGAACGATATCAGCGCTCGAATTATCTACCGGTTTGCCGTTTCTGTCTAGGAATTTGGTAGTGGTAAACGTGTGGTCGTGTCCTTGTAGTACTAGGTCTACGCCGTTGTCGTAGAATACAGGGGTAAGTTGTTTTCTTAGTCCTTGAACTTCTACGTCGTTAGTGTGCGAGCCAAGCGTGTACAAGCCTTTGTGCATTACCACGATTTTCCAATCTACGCCGTCATTGTCGGCTAATTCTTTTAGTAACCAGTCGTATTGCTCCTTAGGTAATCCGTTTGCCGTTGCCGTATTTGTGTTAAGAACGATAAATTTCGCATTAGCGTACTTAAACGAATAGAACAAGCCAGAATCCACGCTAACGTTAGGATCGCCGTTTTCGATATTGAAATATCTTGCAAGCACGCCGTCGCTCTTTTCGTGGTTACCACCTGCTACTACGGTAGGGTATTTAGAGAATACGGTTGCAAAATTAGTGGTTGGGTTGTAACTGTTTGTTACGTTAAGCGCATAGTGCCATTGTTTTACGTTTTTGCCGTTGTCGGTTACGTCGCCACTGTTTACTATAAAGTCTACGTTGTTGCCCGTTGCAGTAATTTCAGTAATTGCATTGTTGATATTCTCTTTTGCCTTTTCGTAGCTACCTTGCAAAGTACCTTGTATATCGGTGATGCCTAGGAAGGTGAATTTGCCGTTTTCTAGCGCCGTAGTAAACGTGCCTACTTGGGTGTGGTCTGCTACGTTAGTTAGTGTAGAGCCGTCCTCGTTAGTCGTGGTAATCGTATATTTGTATTGTGTGCCAGGTTGTAAACCTTTGATAGTAACCTTGTACACGTTCATAAGTTTTGTCGTTTCAGCAAAACCATTTTTGATTATTTGTTGTTTTTGGTCGTATTTGTGCTCGTTTGTAAAGCTTGCAAATAGTCCAAGGTCGAATAATGGGTATCCGTATGCAACCGTTTCTTTCGTTAGTACGATATTTTCTGCATCTACGCCATCTACTTTAATGGTGGAGTTTCTAAATGCGGCAGTCGTCCAAGTTAGATTCATTTCATTTTGCGCATTTTTGCCAAAAGTTAAGGTTAGCATAGACGGAGTGAAACCTCTTAATAGGTATTCGCTAGTAGGAATTACGCTAGTTTTTGTTTCGTAAATAGTGCCGTTTGATTGTAGCCCTACGTTTTCGCCTTCGCCACCCGTTACGTTAAGTGGATTGCCCACTTTGTCAGCGTCTAGACCGAACGATTTGATTATATCGAATAGTACGCCACTGATATTTATATAGAAATTGTCAACTGCGTAACTATTTACGAAATCTTTAAGTAGAGCAGTTACGTCGCATCCGTTAGCGTTTAGCCCTGCAAAGATAGTGCCGACAGTTCCCGGTTCGGTCGCAAAAGGTTTGCCTGCTTTCACTACTGTTCTAATGATTTGATTTAGGCTGAACGAGTAGTTTGTTTCTTCGTCAAATTGAATGTCAAGTACGCCAAACAATGCTTTTGCAACTTTTAGTCCTGATTCGCTCATCTTAGATTTAGAGAAATCGAACTTGAAGTCAAGTACTTGGTCGATTAGGTTGTTGTCTGCGTAAAGTAACGGATATAATAGTCCGCTCTTTTTGCCTTCTTTGTTGTAATCTTTCGGGTCGCCGAACAGCATTTTTGCAAGTCTGCCGTCCTCGGCAAGCAATTTGAAAGAGTATAGCATATCGGAAGATTCCACGCTAGTTGCCTCGTCGTTTACAAGGTACTTAACGTACGAATTTATAAGTAAGTCGCCAAGAGTAAAGTAGTCGTCTTCTTTTTCGGTTTTTAGGTTAGGGAATTTAAGGGTTGCTAAGAAATCGTTTTCGGTGGTTTCTTTGTGTCCCATAAAGTCGTAAACCAAGGTGTATAGGTATTGAATTAAGTTTTTCTCGCCTTGTACGCCGTCAGGATATACTTTATCTAGGTACTTAGGTTGCATATTAAATAGTTGGGTAAGCACTTCTCTTATAAAGATGTTCAAGTCTTGGTCTTTGGAGAAGTTTGCTGCAAGTTTATCTACGATACCTTCATTCACGTAGCCTTCTAGTAGGTTAGGAATAAAATATTTAAGTACCGTTTCGTGCATATAACCTTGTACGTCGTCAATGTAGTTAACGGCTACGCCGTCGCTTGTGTCGTCGTTGAACCATTTGCCAAGTACGGCGTCTTGGTCAATCGTTTTGCCTAGTACAGGGTAGTCCTTCATCGACATAGGCACGCCCTTGAAGGATGTGATAGTTTGCGTTTTGTCGTTTATTTTTTCTACTATGCCGTTAGATACTAGATTTCTAGTAAAGTTCATATAACGGATAGGAGAGCCGTACGAGATAAGCGAGCCTGTTACGATATCGGTTAGTTTTTTGCCGTTGTTAGCAATATAACTTGCTACGTCGGTTGCGTGTACGTGTCCCGTCAAGGTAAACCTAATGCCCAAATCGGTTAGTTTAACGGCAGATTCTTCCCAATCGTATAGTAAGAAGTCCGTCATAAAACCTTCCTGAGCCGATAGGTGAGGAACGGTGCCGTGGTGAAGTGAACTTACGATGGTTTCTTGCCTTTTTGCAAGCGGCACTTTTTTGCCACCTTCGGTAAAGGTAAGTACGTCTTCTAGCCAACTAAACGTGGTATCCATTATTCTACCGCCGGTGATATGCTCGTAGCCGTATCTTGCGTTAGAGTTAGGCTCACGCAAAGAAGAATCTATCATAGCAACGGTGTAGCCTTGTAACTCGGGCTTAGTAGCGTTAGGAATTGCTACGTACGAGCATACGTTTTGCATAGCAACGTTTTGATAGGTCTTAAATGCTTGTGGCTCTTTTTTAAGGATAGCCTCTTTCTCTTGTAGAGTTGCGCCGGTTTTTAGGTTGAACAATTCAATAGCGTAATCGGCAGCGTATTCTTTTATAGAATCTCTAAAATATACGTAGTCGTATGCTTCTGAAAGGGTGCTGTTTTGGAATTTAATAAAAGGAGTATTGAATAAGTCGTACTCGTTTTGATTAGATTTATCGCTTTTTAGTACGCTGTATAAGTCTACTTCCTCACTGGTGAAATTAGGGTAGCCAAGACCTGCGTAGATATGCATAAATTCTTCGTTAGTGGTCGTGTCTATTCTAGTAGGTTCGCCGTTATTTAAGTAGTGGTTAGTTTTGCTGTTGTACGAATCGTGGTTACCTAGTACTACGAAAATTTGGAAATGCTCGTTATTGGTTTTCGTCCTAATTTCGTTTTGAAGTAGCCTTAGCCTATTAGCAAGGTCTATATGCGCACGCTTTTCACCGTCCTTAGTTAAGTCGCCACTTATTATTATTGCGTCTAGTTTTTCGGTTTCTGCTTGCTCTAATAATTTTTTGCAAGTAGCGTTTAGCATAGTACCACTTTCAGGAATTAACTTAAAATATTCCTTAATGGTGCGTGCGTAAGTAGAGTCCTCAGTGTAACTTGTAGGACATAAGTCGTTAGGAAAATAGTGTACGTCTGAAACGTGTGCTACCTTAAACGAGTTGGTTTCTCCAACGGGAGCATATTCCCCCTCGGCTGCAAAAGCGCTGAAAGTAAATACGCTAGAAAGTAGCATAACGAAACACAACGTAAAAATTAAAATCGGTAAAAACTTTTTACCATTTTTGCTATGTATCATAATCATCCTCCAAAATGCTCTCTTTTATTATATCACGAAAAAAACTATAATCAATATATAAATTATTTTTTTTGTATATATTTATATATAATATACAAAACTATTTTTACGGGAATATTTTGGCATAAAAAATAAAAAAAATAGCAATAAATTTCAAAAACTATACTAAATAGTTAGGTAATCAAATTTTTGGTTGAAAAAAAACTTGCTTTGTATTATAATAAAAGAAAAAAATTAACTTATAGGTGAGTATGAAAAAGAAAAGAATAACGATATTTGCAATGCTTGTACTAACAGTTACTACGCTAGCGTTTACTTTGTCGGGTTGCAAGCAATTTAACCTATCTAACAGTTTTACCGAGGAGTTTGGTAAAACGGAATATGGTGGCGTAGAGGCTACTCTTGAAAAAATAACGGCAGTTGACAGCGTATTAGGTGCTTATGGCAAATTAGTTAAAAATTTTGATGCTTTTTATAACGTGGCTTATCGTGCAATAACCGAAGGTACGGCAACGTCTAACAAGCTAGAAATTGACCAAACAGTATATACGACGTATATTAAACAACAAAATATAAATAATCCAGACCAAAGAAAAGTATATTTTGAGGATGCAGCAACGTCTACGGTTGGTATTGGAAATAGTATCGTAAAAACTATGTACGACAAATCTGCAAAAGTTCCGTATACTGTTAAATTTGCCGAAAATAGTATAGGTAAGGACAATAACGGATATCCTACTGCGCCAGAAGATGTATATACTTATGAAACTTACGATAGTGACGAAGATTATCTAGCAAAATACTATACGGATCTTAATGCGTTAACTATTTACCTAGTTGACAATAATACTATCGATATGGAAAAATCTAGCGTAAAGGAAGTTGAGGGATTTATTGATATCAATTTGGTTTTTAGAAATGACAAATTACAAGATGCCACTAATAATAGAAGAGAAATAATTGCCTTAAAGGCAACTTATGGCGGTATGGTTAGCGAATGTAAAGCGGAAAACGTGAAATTTAGTGAATTAACCGTTACATTTAGATTGTGGAAATCGGGGCTAATGCGCGCTATGTTCGTAACTGAAAAATATACAATGAAAGCGACTGCTGTAATTGGAGAAATGACGCAAAATTGTAACTTTACTACGACTGCATATTTCTCGCACGACCCTGAGGAAATACCTATGAGCGAATTCGAATTCAAAAAGCCTTAAAATAAGTAATATAAAAATAATAGACTAAATCGCTACTGTTTACTAGATATTCAAAAGTGAACGGTAGCGTATTTTTTTGTTAAAAAACAAATTTTTTTACATAATCGACGTGTTGATTTATAAAAATTTTTAAGATAAATTTAATCTAAAATGCAGTTTTTAATATTCGCAATGTGCGTGGTATGGTTATTAAAATAAAAGCAAATTAGACAAAGATAACTTGATTATTTTTAATATGGACTTAGTTTTATAACAAAATTTAGGTTATTTTACGGCAAAATCAACGTCATATTCAATGGAAAAGTATGTTGTTTTACTATAAAATAGGTATATTTTGTAACGAAAATATAGGGTATTTATAACTAATAATATGCCCATTTGTAATAAATTTTGCCCCTAAGCAAATACTATCCGTGGAGGAAAATATGAAAAAATTTCTTGTAGGGATAGGTTTGTTACTCGTCGTCTTTGGCGTAACGGGTTGCGGTAAAGAAGTTTTGCCCGACCAAATAGAAAAATTTATTGCACCTAGTAACGTGATAGTAGAAGTGGGCGAAACGATGGACTTGGGCGTTAAATACGAGCCTAATAACGCTATTAGCAACGAAACATTGTATTACTCGAAAAACGAGCAAATCGCAACGGTGAACGGCATAGGCGAATTGGTAGGTAAAAGCGTAGGCGAAACAAAAATAGAAGTGGTAGCAAAGCGTGGCAAGGCTAAAACTGAAATTGTCGTAAGGGTAGTAAATAAAGGCGAAAAGCCAATTAAACTTACAAATAACGACGTAGAGATAAATAAAAGCGATAATAACGTCGTTTTTACAATAAAAAGTAACGACGCAACGAAAAAAATATCAAGCGACGTAACTATAAAATTTATAACGAAAAACACCGTGTCCACCTTGGTGCTAGACGAAAGAAAGAGAGAAATATTAAAGGTATTAGATTTAAGGTTTGATGCTAAATACCTTGACTATGAAGTAGGTAATAATACTAAATTGTATAACGATTTAGAGCAAGGGGGCGTAACCGTTGAAGTAATAGGCAAAACGGGAATAAAGGAAAAGAGCGTAATCAAGGTAAAATAAGTTATATGAACTCATAGATATAACGTTGAAAATAGAGCAGTAAGAAAAAGTGTCTACGTTACTGTATTACTAATAGTGCAGTAAGGAAAACTTAGTAACAAAAAATAGCCCCGAAAGGCTATTTTTCATTATTATAAGTTAAATTATTAGATTAGTCCCGCTTGTACTCCAAAGTAAATGCAAGTAGCACCTAAAACGCAGATTGCCATACAAAAAATTCTAAATTTTAAGCCTATTCTTGTCATAATTATCTCCTTTTAGCTCCGCCTGATTTTTTAACCATTTTTACAGGTTGTTGGTCTTTTGGTCTTGGCGCTCTAACGGTGGAAACTATATCTTGTTTACGAATTGCCGTAGTGCAGAAGTTTTCAATTTCCATACATAGTGCGTTGATTAGTTGTTCGCTTGCATTTTTTGCAAATAACAAACTGATTGCAAGGTCGTCCCTGCCGTTTACAATGTAGAACACTTCTTTTACGTAATCTTCGGTAAAGATACCAGGGATTTGTTTGTCTAGCAAGGTAGTAAGACCGATTTTCGTTTTGTCAATCTTATGCGCTACTACTGCAAACTTGTCGTAGGTGATTACGTGTACGCCACTGTCGATTTGTGCTTTTATCTCGGTGCTATCGATACCTAGGTCTAGTAGCGATTTTTCGTTACGTAGTAGTTCTGCCTTGGTTTCTTGTAAGATAGATATTAGGTACGATTCCTTAATTAGCCATTTTGCAACCGGTGCTGATAGGTTTTTAAGGTCGTTAAACATAAACCAATACGGTCCGCTTGGGAAGTTGGAATCTTCTAATGCGTGGTATACGTTGTTTAGTTTTTCAGCAGCGTCAGGATACGTCTTGAAGGAAACCTTAAACTCAGTTCCGCTACCTCTTACTATCATTACAGTCTTAGACTTGTACTTGTACGTCCAATTGATTGCGCCACGTTTTTTAATGCAATATACGTCGTCGAAAGAGGACATATATGCTACAATTTCTTCAAGCGTCATAGGTTTTTCACGATGAGTAGAAGTAAGTAGTGCGTTAAATTCGTTATTGCCAACCATGTTCATACGAATTATATCCATATCCGATGCGCCCGTTTCTCTTAGGCTGTTAACTGCGTCAGGATACTTTTGTACACGAGCGTATAGTTCGCCGTTTTTAGAACGAGTAGACGTGTAGAAAGTTTCAAACTCCGTACCTGCAATTTTGTCCTCGTCGTCCTCTGGCGAGTATTCGGCAAGGTTTTCGTCTTGTTCTACTACTTGAATTTGTGCAGGGTGAGAAGGTGCGTTGATTTCTAATGAAGATTTCATACCTTCGTCGTTGTCGCTTCTAAACATTTCCTCAAAGAAAGCAAGCCTTACTTTTCTAGGGTATAGGATAAAGTAACAACTAATGCTTATGATGAAGAATACGATTATTGGGAACAAGCACCAATAAATGTAGGTGAACTTGTTGGTCATCATAGAGTATAAGAAACTTGTGTCTTCGCTAGTTTTGTATACGCCGAAAACCTTGGATTTTTCCACGCTTTCGCCACTAGTGAAAGTAACGGTTTTAGCATCTTGCTTTTGCACTTTTCCAACCAAAACTTCCATTTTGCCTGTGTCGTAGTTAAATACTTTGTAACCAACTACGTCGCCAACCGAGTAGGTAGCGTCAAGGTCGAAAGAAGCCATTTTTTTATTCGTGTTAAGCTCTGACGGAATATTTGAAAATTCGTAGTAGCCAATGCCAGCAAAAGTAGGTATGCCGTCGTTATTTTTCGTTTCGATAGCAAAAGCAAGGATAACCCCGTACATTACGAAAAATACTATAACTAACAAGTTAAGTAAAAATTTCAAAGATTTTGATTTTGCATTATCGGGCTTTCTAAAATAGTCCAGCCTAACGTTTTCGTTAAAAATTTCCGTCTTTTGTTTAGCAGGTTTTACTTCTGCTGCATTTACGGAATCCAAAGTAATTTTTTCGTCCATTTATACACCCCTAATATTATATAAGTCTATAATACAAGATAAAAAAACCTATGTCAATACTGAGTTAAATTATAAATTGAAAATATAAAATTTTTCATATTTTTTCCTGTTTTTGCCCGTAAATTTATATTTTAGGAGTTTTTTTAGTCTAAAATTAAAAATTTTTAACTTTTTCAAAAAATTTCTAATAAAAGTAAATTTTGCATTGTTTAATATGCAGAACAAAAAAATGAGAGGTAATCACAATGAAAAAAATTGTTCCTAAAATTATGGCTCTTGCCGTAGTGGTGGCAACGCTTGCTACTTGTCTTGCAGGTTGTAATCCGGCTACTACAAAACAAGACCCTGTAAAAAACGCTTCGTACGTAAATTTGGATATCAATCCTAATATCGACTTAGTGGTTGATACGAACAATAGAGTAATAAGCGTAGTAGCAAACAACGACGACGCTGAAAAACTTTTAATAAACGCAAAAGTTTTGGGCAAAACCGTTGATGACGCAGTAGAAACTATTATCGGTTTGTCTTTTGAAATGGGCTACATCACCACCGAAAACGACGACGTTAAGGTAATAGCAGTAAACGCAAAAGGAGAGATTAACGAGAAGTTAGTAGATAAAATCGTTAGCGACGTTAATGCGGCTGCCGATAAAGCACAAGCAGCTATTGAAGAAGGTAAAAGAGTAGTAGTTAAAGTTATTGACGACGTTACCAATTCACTTAACGCAAGACTTGAAGCATTTAAGGAAAACGTAAAGGCTGACGCTAGCGTTGACGAAGAGACTAAAACTGCCGTTGCAAACCTAACCGTTGGTAAATTCCTACTTGCTGAAACCGTAGTAACTATGAGCAACGGAACTATCACTATGGAAACCGCAGTTACCATGGATATGACTAAGCTTAATCGTTATTTGTACGAACTAAACCAAAAATGCGAAGTTGTAGTTGAAGGTATCGTTGCCGAGCTTGAAGCAGCTGCTATCGAAATTCAAAAAGAAGCACAAGCCGCTCTTAACGAAGTTTACAAACAAATTGACAACGCAGGCGTTATGGCATTATGGACTGCAAAAAATGCTTACGTAGGTGCTCAAAACTTGCTTAGCGACGTAGTAGTTGCAGCAAACGACGTAATTCAAGATGCAAAAGAGTATGCTAAAAACGCTCCTACTACCAAAGAAGGTCAAGCTGACTTAAATCAAAAAGTAGAAGAATATGCTGATAGATTGTATAGCGACGACGAAGAGTCTTTGGCTAAAAAACAAGCTTTCTTAGATTCTATGAAAGTAGACGGAAGATATACTTACGCATCAGTTGCAGTTGGCTTTGACAACTTCTACGATAACTGCACCGAAGAAGAGCTTACCGAGTACGGCGAGGTATTAGGCGAATTCTACTTGTGGTTCGATATGGTTCATCAAGACGTTTACGAGGAAGTATACAAACTTGTACAAAAGCACTTTAACGGCGCTATGAAAGGTATTACTACTGCAGTAAACGGATACGTATATGCAACTAACGTTATGAACAAACACTTAGGTTTACCTGAAATTGCTGCTCCTGAAACCAAATTCGCTAACTTAAACGAAATGGTAGAGTACGTAACTAATATGATAAGCACTCAAAACGCTAACGTAGAAAAAGCATTTGCTGAGTTTGTTGAAAACGAATTAAACGACGAACAAAAAGCGCTAGTTGAAAAACACAATCAAATGATTAAAGACGCTTACGAAGAGGCTAAAAAACAATACGAGGATAGTTTTAACAAGGTAGCATAACCAAAACCTTTGAAATAAATATCCAAAAGCAAGGACGGAATTTTCCGCCCTTGCTTTTTTTATGCGTAATGTTATTGATAATAAAAATTGTTTATGCTATAATTACTACTATATTTAAGTATACTTAGGAGTTAAGATTATGGATTTTGTAAACGGCGTGCTTGCTAATTCGTGGCAGATGTACGTCCTTTGCGGTTCTGTTGTGGCAGTAGTGCTACTACAAGCAGTTTTCTTTTTAGTAAGGGCTTACCGTGAAGGTGTTAAAATCGGTATGGAAAAAAGCGTACTAAACAAAACTATTACGTCTAGTTTGATTTTTTCTATATTGCCGTCTGTCAGCATATTAGTAGGCGTTTTTGCTTTGGCAGGAAGTTTGGGTATTCAATTACCATGGCTTAGATTATCGGTTGTTGGTGCGCTTCACTACGAGATAACCGCCGCAAACGTTGCAATTCAAGCAACGGTAGGTGGTTCGCTTGGTAGCGCAACTATTACGCCACAAGTATTTGCAACTATTTCGTTTATTATGACGATAGCAATTTTGGGCGGTATCGTTACCGTACTACTTTTCTATCACAAGATAGATAAGGGCGTTAAAAAGGTTACTACCAAAAACCCAAAAATCGGCAACGTAGTATTTGCCGGTATGTTTATAGGTCTTATCTGTTCGTACATATCCACAGGTTTTTCAAGGCTTATGTTCGGCGAGATTAAGGACGGCAACGTGGTTTCGGCAGCAACTCCTATTCCGCTAATTGCAATGGCGGTAAGTTTTGTGGTTGCTTTGATACTTTACTTTGTTGAAAAGAAGTTTAACCAAAAATGGCTTAAAAACTTTTCGGTATCGTTTAGTATGCTAATGGGTATGGTTACGGCAATGCTTTGCTCTATGTACGTGCCTATGTGGAGGTTTTGATTATGGACGAGAATAAATTTACAAACGAAACGGTAGAAACTACCGAAGTAGAAACCGTAGAAACAACCGAAACGGTAACCGAAAACGTAATCATGGCTACTGCTGAAACCGTTGTGGACGGCAGTTACAAGTTTAGTAATATCAGTCAAGAGCCTACAAGGTACGACAAATCTATGCACAAAATAGGCAAAATATGGATGGGCGGCATACTTGCTTTGTTACTTGCCGTTCCATTTATTATCGGCGCAATTTTCTCTACGTCTATCGACTTTGGCGTACTTGAAAAGGGCGAAGTATGGATATTTATTTTGTCGCAATTTATAGGCGCAGTTGCCGAAGTATTTATTTACTGCGGTATGCTTGGAAAAGGTGGTAGTTACCTAGGATTTGTTACGGGTAACCTATCTAACCTAAAAGTACCTTGCGCACTAAACGCTCAAGAGATTGCAGGTACTAAGCAAGGCACTAAAGAGGGCGAAATTATTAGTACGATTGCAATAGCAACGTCGTCTATCGTTACTACCGTAGTTATTATTATCGGCGTAATTGCTTTCGTTCCTTTAAGACCTGTGTTTGAAGATCCTATCTTTAAGCCTGCGTTTAACAGCGTAGTTTACGCTTTGTTTGGCGCAATGCTTGTTAAGTATATTATCGAATATCCAAAACTATTTATTTTGCCGTTTACCGTTGCAACCATTATCGGTTTAACGTGGCAAAGCGTTGGTGGAAACGTAGCAACTATGATGATAGTTTGTGGCGCAGTATCGATAGGCTTTGGTTTGGTACTATTGAAGTTTAAGAAGATATAGTAGAGGGCAATGCTTTTATTAAAGACTTTACTTACGAAAAAACCCGAAAAAAACGTAAAACCTATGGTGGATAATTACGTTCCTGATACAGAGAGAATAGACCAAAATCTTAGCGATATGATTCGTATTCAAACGGTATCTACCAAGGAAAACACTTATCTTGACAATATGTACAAAATGCACGAATACGTGCTTAGCAGATTTACGAATATTGCAAAGGTGTGCGAACTTAAAGACTACAACGGCGGTATGATGATAAAATGGACGGGTAAAACCGACCATATAAAACCGCTAGTACTTATGAGCCACCTTGACGTCGTGCCCGCAAAAGGCGAGTGGGAAAAGGACGCTTTCTCGGGCGAGGTAAAAGACGGCGTGATTTGGGGTAGAGGTGCAGTTGACACTAAAGGTCCGCTTTCTGCCGAGTTAGAGGCAGTAGACAGCCTAATTAAAGAAGGTTTTACCCCCGAGCAAGACGTGTATATCATATCGTCTAGTAGGGAGGAAATCGGTGGCGACGACGTACCCGATATGGTAAAAGATTTTGAAAAGGACGGTATCGTTCCTGCTATCGTAATAGACGAAGGTGGTGCTGTAATGGACGGCGTTATGCCAGGTATGAAGGGTAGATACGCTATGATTGCTTTAAGCGAAAGGGCAAGCACCAAGATTTTGGTAAAGGCTAAAAGTATTCCTAAGAAGAAGCCGACGGCAATAAGGCTTGCCGATTTTACAAAAGCGATTAGCAAGGCGAAAATAGGCAAAAGAGATTTTCCACCTATCGTAACCGAAATGTTCACTACGCTTGCTCCGTATATGCCGTTTGCGTTAAAGTATTTGTTCTGCAATATGAAAATATTTAAGGGACTACTACTAAAAGTATTACCTCTAGCATCTGCCGAGGCTACCGCTATGATAGGCGTAACCATTAGTGTTACTTACCCAAGCGACGAATACACCAAAGATCTAGAAATAGGCGAGAACGCTACGATAGTAAACTTAATGTACACGCCGTTCGTGGACGAAAAGGAGTGTATAGAGGATATTAGAAAGGTGGCTGAAAAATTCGATTTAACTATCGAAGTAGTATCCGAAAGACCTACGCCACAAGCCGAGCCGTTAAATACCGATGCGTATAAGTACGTAAAAGAGATAAACGACAGAATATTCGACGACGTGGTAACTGCGCCGTTTGCACTATTTGGTGCTACTGATGCAAGACACTTCGTTGGTAAAGCCGATGCAGTAATTAGATATGCGCCTATCTATATAACTAGGGAGGAATTTAAGACTTTCCATCACCCTAACGAAAGGATACACTCGCAATCTATTTACGACGCCGTAAGGTTTTATCGTGAATTTATTGTTGCTTATAAGAAATAAGAATATATTATTATAATATATCAAAATAAAATCAACTAGATGATTTTGGAGGATTATATGAAAACTTACACTATGCAAATTGCTGGGCTAACTAGAGAACTACCTATTTGCGAAGTAAACGAACATCTTGATATTGCTGCGTTCGTTATGTTTTCCGACGTGGAACTAACCGTAAAGTGTGCAGAGGAACTACTTAAAATTGCCCCTGAACACGATTTGATTTTGACTGCTGAGTCAAAGGGTATTCCGCTTGCATACGAAATGGCAAAACAAGAGGGCAAAAACTATATTTTAGCAAGAAAGTCGGCTAAATTATATATGACGAACCCTATTGAAGTAAAAGTTAAGTCTATTACCACGGCAAAAGTACAATCGCTATTTATCGACGAACTTGACGCTAATAAACTTGACGGTAAAAGGGTGCTTATCGTAGACGACGTTATATCAACGGGCGAATCGCTAAAAGCACTTGAAGAACTTGTAAAACACACTAACGCAACAATCGTTGGTAAAATGGCAGTTCTTGCCGAGGGCGACGCTGCTGAAAGAAACGATATTAAGTATTTGGAAAAATTACCGTTGTTTTTCAAATAAACGTTGACGGCGTTATCGCTTGTTAGAATATACGTTATAAAATTAAATATTTATTTATAAATAGTAAAAAGACCGAGCGGAAGTTTCGGTCTTTTTTAGTTATAAAAAATTTGCTTATAGCTAAAATGCTCGAAAAAAAATAAAGCAAAATTGGTAAATCTAATTTAAAAATTGCGAAAATAAGGTTATTTGGTACATAAAATACGATTGCGTTAAATAAAATTAAAAAAATTTGTAATTATTTTTGAAAAATATGGTTAAAACGGGGCTTAAAACGGCTGAAAAAGGGGCAAAAATCACGGATTTTACAAGGTTTGCAAAGATAAAAAATTAACAATTCTATAATTTAGTAAAATTTATCGTGTTTTTAATTATATTACAAAATATTTATTGTTTTTCAAAAAATGACTTAAAAATTTTTTGTATAATCTAAAAAATCAGTATTTACAAGCGCAGGTTTTTAATATATATTATAGGTAAGAGGTAGAAGTTATGGAATTAGATGAAATTAACGTAAAAATATTGAATTGTTTAAGGGAAAATTCCAGAGAAAATGCGTCGGTGATAAGCGAAAAAGTTGGCTTGTCGGTATCGGCGGTTATTGAGAGAATTAAAAAGTTAGAAGCAAACGAGCTTATTAAAAAGTATACGGTAGTACTTGATAAAAATAAGATTGGTAGAGACGTTACCGCTTTAATGCAAGTAACCTTGGATCACCCAAAGTACACCGAAAACTTTATAAGCAAAGTTAAAAGTAATAACGACGTATTAGAGTGCCATTACCTTGCAGGTAATTACGACTTTTTGATAAAGATATGTACTAATTCGACCGAAAGTTTGGAAAAAATTCTAAACAAGATAAAGGCGATAGAAGGCGTGTCGAAAACTACTACGATGATAGTATTATCAACCGTTAAGAACGAATATTCCGTATTATTATAATACGGCAAAATATAAAATAATAATTGTAAGATATAGGAGGAAAAAAATTATGATTATTGGTATCCCTAAGGAAATTATGCACGGTGAGTATCGTGTTGCAGCAATACCCGAAACTGTTAAAAAGTTGGTAGACGACGGCCATACCGTTTTGTTTGAAAAGGGCGCAGGACTTGGCGCATTCTATCACGACGAAGATTATGCAAAAGCAGGCGCAAAAATGTACGATGACGTACAAAAATTGTTTGACGATGCCGAAGTAATATTAAAGGTTAAAGAGCCACTTCATAACGAAACCTACGACAAGGACGAAGTTGATATGATGCACAAAGGTCAATACCTTATCACCTTTATTCACCCAGCATCACCCGTTAATCACGAAATGGTAAAGAAAATGGCTAAAAACGGCGTAATCGGTCTTACCCTTGACGGCGTACCAAGAATATCTAGGGCTCAAAATATGGACGCATTATCTAGTATGAGTTCTTGCGCAGGCTACAAAGGTATGATTATGGGCGTTGACGATTTGCCTAAATTTATGCCGTTAATCTCGTGTGCAGTAGGTATGATTAAGCCTGCTAACGTACTTGTAATAGGTACGGGTGTTGCAGGACTAAGAGCAATCGCAACTGCAAAAGCACTTGGCGCAAAAGTATCGGCTGTGGATATTAGACCGCAAGCAGAAGAGAACGCAACTAGCCTTGGCGCAAAAATAGTGCCTACGGGCGTTCCTGCCGAAATTGCCGTTGGAGAGGGCGGATACGCTAATAAACTACCTGACGAGTGGATTTTGAAGGAAAGAGAGAACATAAGAGCAGCCGTTGAAGACGCCGATGTAGTATTTTTAAGCGCGCTTGTCCCAGGTAAGATTGCACCTCAACTAATCACCGAAGATATGGTTAAGAATATGAGACCGGGTTCGGTTATCGTGGATATAGCAATCGACCAAGGTGGTAACTGCACGATTACAAGCCCTGGTATTAAGGAAAGAAAGCACGGCGTAATGATACAAGGTATCAAAAATATCCCTGGTATGTTGCCTACTTCTTCTACTTGGATGTTTGCGCATAATATTTACAATTTGGTTAAATATCTAAACAAGGACGGCAAGATAGCGCTTGATTTAGAGGACGAGATTTGCAGAAAGATTTTAGTTACCGACGGCGAGAAAATCGTTCACGAAGGTGCTAAAGAAGCAATGGGACTATAAACTTAAAAGAATAAAATTTGGTTATGTTGGGAGATTTTATCCCAACATAATCATAAAAGGAGAAAATTATGCCAGAATGGGGAGCGCCTTTGATTAGCGTAATTATTTTTATAGTTAGCGCAGTTATCGGCTATTTCGTAATAAATAAAGTGCCTAGTTTATTGCATACGCCTTTAATGAGCGGTATGAACGCCCTTAGTGGTGTAACCATATTAGGTGCATTGTCGGCAACGGCGGCAGCAGTCGTTTGCAAAACGCTTAGTCTAAACGTAGTAGGGCAAATTTTAGGTGGTATTGCAATAGTGCTTGCTATGATAAACGTAGTGGGTGGCTTTGGCGTTACGCACCGTATGTTACGTATGTTTAATAAGAAGAAAGGGGGAAAGAAAGATGCTTAACCCTATTGCTTATTACGTATTAGTGGCAGTGCTTGCCGTTGGCGTGCTAGTTGGTATTTATCTAATGAGCAAGGTAAAAACTTCGGTAATCGGCAACGGATTTAGTGCATTATGTATGCTACTTGCTATTATCCTTACGCTAGTTCAATACGATATTTTCGATAAGTGGGTACTATATCCGTGTATGATAATCGGCGCAGTTATCGGTATCGTGTGGGCGTACAAGGTAAAAATGATACAAATGCCACAATTAGTTGCGCTATTTAACGGCGTAGGTGGTCTTGCATCTGCATTAGTTGCAATGATAACTATGCTAGGCATTACTGCCGAAGGCTACGTAATTAACGAGTTCGTTATGGTAACGGCTGCGCTTGCACTTGCAGTTGGCTCGGTTACCTTTATCGGCAGTTTGATTGCAGCAGGTAAATTACATAAAATATTACCGCAAAAAGCAGTGGTTATAAAAGGACACCAAGCGTTAAGTATTATTACTTTACTTTTAACGTTAGGCTCAATAGTAATGAGTGCGTTCTTTAACGTAATTCCTGCCTACGTATCTATGATTGTTTGTCTTGTGGTAAGTACGCTTTTTGGTATACTATTTGCTATTCGTGTTGGCGGAGCAGATATGCCCGTAGTTATTTCACTACTTAATTCGCTAAGTGGCGTGGCGGCAGGTATTGCAGGTATTGCAATCGGCGATTACTTGCTTGTAGCGGTTGGCGGAATAGTAGGCGCATCGGGACTACTACTTACTCAAATAATGTGTAAGTCTATGAATAGAAAATTGTCGGGTATTTTGTTTGGCACAGCCCCTAAATCTACCGCAAAAACGGAAGTGAAGGTGGCAGTTGAAACGAAAGAAGAAAAAGAAGAGCCCGAAATTATCGAAAAGAAAACGGACGGCGAAATACTAAAAGAAGCAAAAGAAGTAATAATCGTACCAGGTTACGGTATGGCGCTTGCTCAGGCACAGCACCTAGTAAAGCAACTTGCCGATAAACTAGTAGCAAGTGGCGTAAAAGTAAAATACGCAATTCACCCCGTTGCAGGTCGTATGCCAGGGCATATGAACGTACTACTATGCGAAGCGGACGTAGACTACGAGGACCTATACCAAATGGACGATATTAACGACGATTTTGTAAATGCCGACGTAGTAGTGGTAGTAGGCGCAAACGACGTAATTAACCCGGCAGCCCGTGAGGCAGAGGGAACGCCGATTTACGGTATGCCCGTACTAAACGTAGACAAAGCAAAACACGTAATAATTTGCAACTACGACTTAAAGCCAGGCTATGCAGGTGTGGATAATCCGTTATATACCGACAAAGAAAAAGTAACGCTTTTACTTGGTGATGCTAGCGAAACTTTAAGCAAATTAATTGCTGAAATATAGTATTTAATCTCTCTCTAAGAAAGGACGGTAAGCCGTCCTTTTTTTTAGCGAAATTAAAAATAAGAAATAATTATATAAAAAACCAATATAATTGTTAGGTATTCAAAAAAATAATATCCCAATTTAATATTATTAAAAATTTTTAGCACAAATTAAGAAAGCAGTTTGACGGTAAAATAAAGGCGTGCTAAGATATACAAAGTAGGAGATAAAAATGAAAAAGCAGATAAGAAGCAATATATTTACGGGCATAATGCTAGTTGTAGCAGGCATAGTAAACGCAACGGGAGTTGCGCTATTTTTGTTGCCGTCGTCGGTAATTGACGGTGGAATATCGGGTTTGTCCTTGTTTTTATCGCACGTAACTAATCTTAGCGCAAGTATATTTATCGTAGCAATAAACTTGCCGTTTTTTATACTAGGCTTCAAACGAATGGGCAAAGCGTTTATTTTTAAGTCGCTTATCGCAATTCTGGTTTACTCTTTAATGACGTTTACGTACACCTATTTTAAGGTGGATACCATGGTGTACGAATCGCTAGGCAAGGACATATTTTTGTGCGCAATATTCGGTGGTTTGATATCGGGTATCGGCAGTGGTCTTACCATTAAATGCGGTGGCGCAATAGACGGCATAGAAGTAACGGCGGTAATCTTTTCTAAAAAGTTAGGTATCACGGTAGGGCAATTCGTAATGGTATTTAACGCTATAATGTACCTAACTGCAAGTCTTGTAAAGGGTGATTTTAGAATCGGGCTATATTCTATCGTAAGTTATGCCGTTGGGCTAAAAGCAGTGGACTTTGTAGTAGAAGGCTTCGACAAGTGCAAAGCCGTGTTCGTTATTACAAGTAAGGGCGACTTAATGGCTGAGGCAATCAGCAACGTTATGGGGCGTGGAATAACTATTTTGGACGCAAAAGGATATTATAGCAACGAGAACAAAACTATGATGTACTGCGTTGTAAACCGTTTTGAAATTGCAGGGCTTAAAAAACTGATAAAGGGCGTGGACGAGAACGCATTCGTTACGATAAACGAAATAAGCGATATTATGGGTAGCGAAATTAAGCGTCAAAGTGTGTTTAAGCGTAAACAAAAGGTAGAAAAGCAACTTGAAAATATAAAAGATAATAATTAGCATAAGTTGTAAATGGGTAAATCATTGACAAAAACGCAAAAAAAGAGCATACTACTATTTAGGATATAAAGGAGAAAAATAATGAGCGATAGTTGTAATCATAATTGTTCTGAATGTTCGTCAAACGGCGAATGCTCAAAGGAAAAATTAAACGAAAATAGTAGCGTTAAAAAAGTAATTGCCGTAGTTAGCGGTAAAGGTGGCGTAGGTAAATCGCTTGTAAGCGGACTACTTGCCGTAGAACTAAATAGACTTGGTAAAAAAGTAGGTATAATCGACGCCGATATTACCGGTCCGTCTATTCCTAAAATGTTCGGTATACACGACAGCGCATACGAGAGCCCTTACGGAATACTTCCTGCCGAAAGTGAAAACGGCATAAAGGTAATGAGCCTTAATTTGCTAGTGGAAAAGGAAGATACCCCCGTATTTTGGAGAGGACCTATTTTGGCTGGCACGGTAAAACAATTTTGGTCGGACGTATATTGGGACGAACTAGATTACTTGCTTATCGATATGCCACCGGGAACGGGTGATATTCCTCTAACGGTATATCAATCAATTCCAATCGACGGCATAGTAATAGTTACTTCGCCACAAGATTTGGTGTCGCTAATCGTTAAAAAGGCGTACAATATGGCAACTGCTATGAACGTGCCTATTTTAGGTTTCGTGGAGAATTACAGCTACGTAACTTGCCCAGATTGTGGCAAAAAATTCTCGATATTTGGCGAGAGCAAACTAGACGAAATCAGCCGTGAACTTGGCGTGAAAATATTGGATAGATTGCCTATCGACCCACTTATTGCAAAGGCTTGCGACGAAGGGCTTGTAGAAAGCGTTAGAGCAGGGCTAGTTGACGGTAGCGTAAAAGAAATAGAAAGTTTGTAAAAAAACGGCAATTAGTTGCCGTTTTTTTATATTGTAATAAACTTAATCGAAATATGAATTTATAATATGTATGGTAGAATAGCAAGGCAAAATCGTCTTATGTTACTATCGTCATACACGGGCCAGTGTTATCCATAAGTAGTACGTTACTTTGCCGTCTATACGTGTTTTGGCGGTTTTTTGCCCATATATTGATATAACCTACATTCGATATTACCATTAAACAGTTTTCTCGTTTTAGTGGCTTTTTTATTAAATGCCTGTTCTAGTTTAGGGTATGCTGTAATTAAATACAAACTCCAATCGCTTAGTGCAAAAAAAGTCCTAGCAAAATCGTTATACAAAGCGGATACTTGTTTTTCCGTCATCAGTCTTTCGCCGTATGGTGGATTTGCAAATATTACGCCGTAAGGGTATTTGGAACTAATTTCTCGTGCGTCCATTTTTTGAAAATGCACGTACTTATCCACCCTAGCGTTTTTGGCGTGGTGGCGTGCTATGGACACGGCGTTTTCGTCTATATCAAATGCACTAATTGATAGTTTTTTATCCTCGATTAAATCGTTTGCCTCTTCTTTTGCAAGGTTGAAATATTTTTTATCCACATTGTCAAAAGTGTTAAAAGCAAAGTTTCTATCTATTCCACTTGCAATATTTAGGGCTTTTCTAGCAGTTTCAATAGCAAAAGTGCCACTTCCCGTAAATGCGTCTATACAGCGTTTTTCTGGGCTATATACGCTTAGGTCTATAATGGCTGCGGCAAGAGTTTCTTTTATTGGGGCATCTACCGATAAATCTCTATATCCACGCTTGTGTAGTGGTTCGCCCGTCGTGTCCAAATTAACGGTAACTACGTCGTTATCAATAGATAGTTCAATTACGTATTCGCTACCCGTTTCGGATAAAATGACGGTGTTAAGTTGCCTTTTCAGTTTTTCCATTATGGCTTTCTTGCCCACGCTTTGCACGCTAGACAATGCAAAAAGTTTGCTATTTTTACTCTTTGCCACGATATGTGCGAAGGCGTTTTTTACAAGGCAATTATCCCATTCTATTTCGTATAATCCGTCGTAAAGGTCGTCGAAAGTTTCAGCCTTAAATTTGGCTATTTCTATATAAACACGCTCGGCAGTAGACAAAAAAACGTTTAGTCTACTTACGGCTAGCATATCGCCCTTAAAGGTAATTCTACCGTTATTAGCAGGGGCGTCGGGGTAGCCTAGTTTTACTATTTCTCTTTTCGTAATTGCCTCTATGCCGAATGCCGTTGCAACGGATATGGTTAAATCTTTTTCGTTCATAGACGTATTATATCATATTAGAAAGAAAAATTAAAACGATATTCTAAACTTGCAAGGAAGTAATAGTAGAAAAAGGGTTTAAGTTTTTTTTGAAATAATAATATTTTTGTTGACAAATAAAATTAAATGGTATATTATTTAATTGAAAATGATAATCATTATCATTTAGAGAGGATATATGAACTATACGAAAGTAAAGGATAATATATACGAAGTGGTTTACGAAAACCCTACTCATATGACGGCAGAGGAAGTGTACGTAAAGATGCTAAAAACTAATTCTACGATAGGTATTGCAACCGTGTACAGAAATCTTGCAAAACTTGTGGAAGAGGGCAAGGTGCAAAAACTAACGGGGCTTGGAGATAGCGACAGGTACGACGCCGACGTGAAAAAGCATTTTCATTTTTATTGTACTAAGTGCAAAAAAGTGTACGACTTGTATTATCCGGAGCAAGAAAACATAGATATAACGGTAGAAAAAATCACCGGACATAAAATATTAAATCACGATTTTGTCTTTAGCGGAATATGCAAAGACTGTTTAGGAGGAGAAAATGATTAAATTTGCAAGATGTAAACATTGTGGAAACTTGGTGGACTTTGTGGTAGATAAGGGCGTTCCCGTTGTATGTTGTGGCGAAAGAATGGAGGTTTTAACTGCTAACGTAACCGATGCTGCAACCGAAAAACACGTACCTGTTGCTACTTTGCAAGGAGATAAATTACACGTGGAGGTAGGCAGTGTTTTGCACCCAATGACTAAGGAACATTTAATTCAAACTATCGTAGTAGTCAACGGCAAAAAGGCACAAAGGGTGGACCTTGACGAAACTATGTCGCCTATTGCAGATTTTATCGTTGACGCTAGTCAAGGCGTAGAAGTATACGAATACTGCAACTTGCACGGTCTTTGGAAAACTATCGTAAAATAAAAAAATTAGGGAGAAATCGCTATGGAATTAAAGGGAAGTAAAACTGAAAAAAATTTATTAGAAGCGTTTGCTGGCGAAAGTATGGCGCGCAACAAATATACTTTTTTTGCAAGCAAAGCGAAAAAAGACGGCTACGTAGAAATATCAAAAATCTTTGAGGAAACCGCAAATAATGAGAAAGAACACGCTAAATTGTGGTTTAAGGAACTAAACGGTGGAAAGATTGACGATACTTATCAAAACCTTATTGCGGCAGCCGAAGGAGAGCATTACGAATGGACCGATATGTACAAACGTATGGCAGACGAGGCAGAGGCGGAAGGCTTTAACGAGATTGCGGCAAGATTTAGAGGAGTAGCAAATATTGAGAAAGAACACGACGAGAGATATTCCAAACTTGCTAGTCTTGTAAAAGAAGGTAAGGTATTTAACAAGGACAAGGAAACTGTGTGGAGATGCTCTAATTGCGGTTGCGTAGTTATCTCTAAAAACGCTCCTGAAATATGTCCCGTTTGTAATCATCCGCAAGCGTATTTTGAAGTAGTAGCCGACGAATTCTAAAAAAATAACAAACTCATGACAATTTAATAAAATAGACGGAAAAAGCGAGGATTTATTCCTCGTTTTTTGCTTTTATATATAAATATATATAAAAAAAATAGATTTTTCAATAAAAATGTAGCGTTAGTATTGATATAAGGCGAGTTTTATGATAAATTATAGTTGTATAATTACATATATTATACGATTGAACGGTAAAATAAAACGTTATATTGCTAGGAGAGATTATGAAAACCCTAAAAAAAGTCCTAATTTTATGCCTACTTTTAGTACTTTCGATTTCATTGCTTACTGCGTGTGGAGAGGACGCAAGTATACAAGATTTCCAAAATCAAAATACTAAGAGTTTCACCGTAACTTACGACGTAAACGCAAAAGATGCTATTTTTGTGCCAAACGGTACGGTTAATCAAGTGAATACCTATATAGGAAAGCACAAGTTAATTCAACCAAGCGACCCTATACGCGAAGGGTATGATTTTGGCGGTTGGTTTAGAGACAAGGCTTGTACCGACCAATTTTTGTTTGGATGGCCACACGAAGGCAATCTTGTTTTGTATGCTAAGTGGATGCCAAAACGAAAATATAGGTTTGAGTTCTACGAAAATACAAACGGCAATGCAAATTTGTTGTTTAAGTTTGACGACTTGTACAAGGAAAGCAAAATAAAACCTAAACAAATCAACGACCAAAAAATCGCTATTGAACAACAATACGAAACTGCTGGCAAGTTAGAGTCGGATAAGTTTAACTGGGTGTTTAGAGATGAACAAGGCGATTTGTTTAGTTATGAAACCACTGTAAAAGTGGCTGATTACATCGAAAAAGCAAAAAAAGATAAAGATGACGTATATGTATATAAATTGTATACGAAACTTGTGCCAATCAAAACAGACTTTAACTTTATTCACGGCACTTTTGTAATTGCAAACGTAAGTGTAGTTAAGGGCGCACTTGATTTTAGCACTGCAAAAAATAAAGTGGGCTTATTAAAAGACGAGGATTTCATAATTGAAAACGGTGTTAGGGTAATGCCTAAGCCGAACATTCCTGACGGACATATTTTTAAGGAGTGGAGATTAGTAACAAAAACGGGCGAAAGGGTTTTATATAACGAAAATGGCTATGAACTTAATGAAAGTGGAATTCCTACTGATAAGAAGTTTGTAGATAGAGAAAAATTTGACGATATTGAAAGAATAGAGTGCGCTACTAAACTTAGGAAGTGCACCGTTGAATATTACGTAGACGGTAATCCAAAACCTATTAAAGTGTACGAATACGATTATGGTACGATTCTAAACGTAAAACCTACCCTAGCAGAAATAGGTTTGCCAAATGACAAGGAAGTCGTAGACTGGGTTTACGAGGCAAATTATGCAGATATGAACGTAATACTTGGCGATTCGGTAGATTTTACAAGTCATCAAGTAAAAGTACAAGAAGGCGAAACCGTTAAAATAAAGGCCGTATTTGAAAACGTGGTAAAAAGGGTCGTTTTCCAAGTAAAAGAAAATCAATACTTTAATTTGTCTTCGCCAAGTAGTTATTGGGCATTTACTCTTGACGAATTAAACAATATATTGAAAAATATTAACGATAATTCAGTTGCCGGCGATTTTAATAGAATTATTGGTGGAATGTATTTCGTTTATCCTGGTATTGACGTTCCTTTGCTAAACGAAGCTATTAAGACGGAAGCGCAATTAGCAAAAGAAAGAGAATTGTTAAAACAACAATATACTTTGGTTGGTTTTGTAGATACTGCTACGCAAGAAACAGTGCTAAAAGTAGAGAACGGCGTAATTAAAACCGTTAGTGGTAAGGCCTTAGAAATAGTAGGCAAAAATAAAATAAATTTAGAGCCTAAATTTGAACTAAGAAGAGATTTGACGGTAACGATAGAACATTCTGCTGACGAAATTATTAGTAACGGAAAGGAAGTGTACTATACGAGTTTCAAAAACGATACTTCCATTAACGGTGTTACGGCTCAAAAGAACGGTTATAAGTTTGTAAAATGGGTGGTAGCTTCTAACCCGCTCGGCGAAGAATACAATGGTGTTACATTTACTAATGACTACAAGATACTTGGTAATATTACTATTAAGCCAGTATTCGAAGTAGTTGAACACTCGGCAACTTTCGTTGATAAAAATGGAATGAATCAATTTATTGAAGAGCAAGCAGTATTTAAAGGTTCTATCAATAAGCCACTAACCAAAGAGCAAATTGATTTGATAAGGAATAAGCAAAAGGAATTAGCCCCTATCGTAGAAGCCGGACAAGAAAAGTATTACGTGTTCGACGATTGGTATGCGTCGATAGGTGGAGTTAGAACCAGCTTTACTACTTTTGTTCAAAACGGAGCGTACGTAACCGAAGATATGAGATTCGTGGCTGAATTTAAGTACGTGCCGTTTACGATTAGATATATGGTGCTAGATAAATATGCATCTAAAAACACTATAATTTACAAAGTAGGTAAGGAAATAGCAAATTCTTTCGATAAGAACGGTATTATAGCAGGCAGTCAAATTTACGCATATACTAGTCCGCTACAAGTAGGTAACGTAAACTTTGTAAAAGGTTGGTATTTTATCGACAAAGAGGGATTAGAACAAGTATTTGACGAAACTACCAAAGTAAGTGAAGATATCGTAGATATTTCAAATGGTAACGTGCTAGTTGTATATCCAAAATTTGTGGAGTTTAACGTAACGCTGGACGCCAATGGAGGAACGTTTGCCGTAACCGATTCGCACGGATACGTTACTAATTCTACTACTATAAGTGTTAATGCTGGATATTTTGGGTTTGAAATACCTAATACGATTGTTCTTAACAGAGCATTTTACGAGCAAGTTAGTGATAAGCAATGGATATTAAGCGAAAAAACGGGCGATGTATACGTAAAGGATAATAAAGAGCCTATTACAAAAGATTGTACGTTAAAAGCAAATTGGACACCAATTAACTTTGTGGTAACGCTAATGATAGATGGGGTGGAAAATAGCGAATACGTTGGTAACGTAGAGAGAATATTTGACGCTAAAACCGACGCCGATCTAACAATAGACAAAATAATGACCTTATTGTTTGATGGTATTAATAATAAGGAAGAATATGATTACAAAATTTATATTGTTGAAAACGATATAGAATTTAGTGTTAAAGAATTGCCTAGACCGATAAAGAAAGATACCGTTATCTTTGCAGAAAAATATTATAAGAAAAAAGCGTTAACGTTAGACGCTAATGGTGGCTTGTTTAACGGTTCAGTAACTAGGGGTGATACTTTAATTGAAACGTATATTGGCGATAAGGCAGTTGATATGTACAGCCCTAATGGAGGTTACTTTACGAAGAATCAAAAGGTAGACCCTGTTGACCAAGGTAAACCGTCAAGAGAGGACTACATATTTAACGGCTGGGCAACTAAACCTAATGCAAATTTTGCAACGGATAAAATCTATTACGCATACAAAGACGTGTCGGATTTAAGAGAGAAGGATATTGCCGTAAACAAGGTTTGGCTAGGCGCTGATGACTTTAAGGTACAAGCCGAGGGTGATATTATAGTAAACGGTACTACGGTTAAATTGTATGCGCAATGGATACCTGTAAAAACAAAGATAAATTACGTTCGTCGTGATGGTTCTATATTAGACGTAGAAAAATATATTGGATATAATAAGGGCTTTAAGTATATATTGAATCCTAACGAAATTATCTTAAATCCTATCAACTATAATCCGGATTTAAGTGATGATAACGTTATAACTTGGTCGTTAACTAAGGGCGATATGGATACTATCGATAGCGGCATAGTCGCAAGTAGGTACAATAATTATAAGGAAAGCGAATTGACCTTGCTTAACGACGAAATGAACGGATATCATTACGAAACAGAACTAAACGTATATGAGTGTATTGATACAAACAATATTCAAATCGTTATCAACGTTAACTATATGGGCGAAAATGGCAACGTTAACAAAACGGCAACCTACGGCGTCAATGATTACTTTGAAAACGATTTGGCTGATATAACGAAGCACAATTTGGTTTTAGAATCCAAAGATGGCATCAAAACAGGTTACGTATTGCGTAAAACCTATATAACACCTGATGGAAAATGTATTGATAGTATTTTTGACACTATCAAGAAAAGGCCATTTGAATATGCTAAAAATCTAAATGGCAGATTGATGGGTGGCGATGGCGCAACTAATAAGTATGTAATAGATATGGAAGTAGAACAGGGCTATGAAAGAATTCCTATTTACTTTAATACTACTTATATTGCTAGTGGTAACAACGTTGCAACCGCATCTAGACTAAACAAATTTGACGAATCCGTAAAATATCCTTACGAAAACGTTAAGGTTGTGGTTAAGTACAATCCAAATACCCAAAAGTACGAGCAAAAATGGTTGACATATGAAAGTAATAAAGGCACGATTCTTGGGGTAAATTGGAAAACAAAAGAGCACTTGCCATTAGGAAATAATATGAATTTCGAGTTTAATGGTGCAGCAATGCCTAAAAAACAAATGATAAACGGAGCTCCTGCATTTATCTACGACGCAAGAGTTCAAGCAACTTGGCAAGAAATGACTGCAAATAACGGCGGAAATATCGAAAAGGTTTATATTGAATACAAATATAAACAAAACCCTGATGATAAGATATATCAAACGTACGGCGTACCAACAGAAATATTGATAAGCGAAACGTTTACCGAGGCAGAGATGCTAAGAGACCACGTTATTACTAATCCAACTGCTACGGAAATAAAAGATATGACTTCAAATTATTCTGCGCAAAAATCACCTCATAGAAGAACCTGGGTAATAGCAGGTACAAGGGTTGATAAAAAAGTGGTGGTTGATAGTGTATCAGGCAAAACCAAATTGCAAAACCAATTACATTTGAACGACCTTATGGATTTTGTGGACGTGGTGTATAAAACGGACAAATATGGTTCTAAGTATTGGTCAATCACTATTGAAGCATTTGAAGAGTGGGTACCAAACTCAAATAATTTCTAAAATTAAACGCAATATAAAAGAAGGGCAAACGCCCTTCTTTTTTTGCTTATAGTAAATTTTAATGGTTTTTAATTCTGCTTGTATTAGTAAATAAACCTAATTGATTTTTAGGAATTATGCAAAAAATTTTGCATATCTAAATTTGAACGAAGTGTACTACTGTAAGTTACGTCTTTACGTAAAACAAACGGATAATACCGCTAAAAATCGCCTGTATGCGATGTAATGCAAAGCGTAGTAAAATTATATATAAAAAATATAACGAGTGATAGAAGGAAAATTAGATTAAGATATATAGATATTACATTATAGTTATATTATATATATTATATTACAGCAAACTCAAAACGTCGGTTTAAGTTGCTAATGCTAGCACAGGGGAGGATACGATTTTTAAGCAAGTGCTAGATTGCTTTTTTAACGGTGAAATGGACGAAGCAACTTTGAAACTTGTAGATAAAACCTAAAAAAATTAGTCCGTGTTGTAGCACGGACTTTTTATTTTCTAAACTATATTTTGTATTATAATTATGCAGTTATAAAATTACGCAGTATTAAAATATCACTTATATTTTTTATAGTAAAAATTAGTTTTTATATAAAAATATAGACACGCCGTATAGGAAAACCTAAAATGACGTGTCTGATTTTTTGTATTTTAATGCAATAAGATTTTGCAACCGTTTGATTAAACCTTAAAGGCTTAATACTTATTTCGTCATATTTTCTTGTACTGCAACTGCAACTGCAACCGATGCGCCAACCATTGGGTTGTTGCCCATACCGATAAGTCCCATCATTTCTACGTGAGCAGGAACGGACGAGCTACCAGCAAATTGTGCGTCGCTGTGCATTCTTCCCATAGTGTCGGTCATACCGTAAGAAGCAGGACCGGCAGCCATATTGTCTGGGTGTAAAGTTCTACCCGTGCCACCGCCAGAAGCAACTGAGAAGTATTTTTTGCCGTTTTCAACAGCCCATTTCTTGTAAGTACCTGCAACAGGGTGTTGGAAACGAGTAGGGTTGGTAGAGTTACCGGTGATAGAAACGTCTACGTCCTCAAATCTCATAATAGCAACGCCTTCGTTTACGTCGTCAGCACCGTATACTCTTACTTTTGCTTTTTCGCCATCGCTAAATGCAATTTCGTTTACAACTTTTAGGTCGCCGGTGTAGTAGTCGTATTTGGTTTCTACGTAGGTAAATCCGTTGATACGGCTGATGATGTATGCAGCGTCTTTTCCAAGACCGTTAAGGATAACTCTTAGTGGCTCTTTTCTTACTTTGTTTGCAGTTTTAGCAATACCGATTGCGCCCTCAGCAGCAGCAAAAGATTCGTGACCTGCTAAGAATGCAAAACATTTGGTATTTTCTTGTAGTAGCATGCTTGCTAGGTTGCCGTGTCCAAGACCAACTTTTCTTTGGTCTGCAACAGAACCTGGAATACAGAAAGATTGTAAACCTTCGCCGATAGCCTCGGCAGCGTCGCTTGCTTTCGTGCAACCTTTCTTTATAGCGATAGCGCAACCAGCAGTGTAAGCCCAAACAGCATTTTCAAATGCGATAGGTTGGATACCTTTTACGATTGCTTCTACGTCGATACCTTTGTCCAAACAAATTTGCCTTGCCTCTTCAAGAGAAGCGATTTTGTAGTCAGCCAAAACTTTGTTTATTTTATCTATTCTTCTTTCATATCCTTCAAAAGTAATACTCATAGTAACCTCCATTATTCTTCACGAGGGTCGATTTTCTTAACCGCTTCGTTAAATCTACCGTAGTTGTTGGTTGCTTTTTTCAATGCTTCCTCAGCAGGAGTACCTTTTCTAATAGCCTCCATCATTTTGCCAAGGTGTACGAATTCGTAGCCGATAACTTCGTTATTCTCGTCAAGACCTATTCTGGTTACGTAACCTTCAGCCATTTCCAAGTATCTAACGCCCTTAGCCTTAGTAGAGTACATAGTACCAACTTGCGAACGCAAGCCCTTGCCCAAGTCTTCTAGTCCGGCACCGATAACAAGTCCGTCCTCAGAGAAAGCAGATTGAGTTCTGCCGTAAACGATTTGCAAGAACAACTCTCTCATTGCGGTGTTGATAGCGTCGCAAACAAGGTCGGTGTTAAGTGCTTCAAGTATGGTTTTACCAACCAAAACTTCGGCAGCCATAGCGGCAGAGTGAGTCATACCAGAGCAACCTAAGGTTTCTACAAGAGCCTCTTGAATAATACCTTCTTTTACGTTCAAGGTAAGTTTGCAAGCGCCTTGTTGTGGTGCGCACCAACCAACGCCGTGGGTAAGACCGCTGATATCTTTAATTTCCTTGCTTTGTATCCATTTTCCTTCCTCAGGAATAGGTGCAGGTCCGTGGTTAGCGCCTTTTTTAACGCAAACCATTTTTTCTACGTCTTTTGAATATTGCATTAGAATTCCTCCAATTTTTTTCTTTTACTAACGCTAATATTATAACATAACCTTTAACTTTTAACAATTAAATAATAATGGTATTTATAGATATAATATAAATTATTCAAAATGAACGCTATGTAGGTTGCCTATTTTTAGATATAGTGATATAATTAACCTACGCAAAAACAACAATCTAAGGAGAATAGAATTGACTAACGTATTAGATACCTTGAAAAGTAGAGGTTTTGTAAAACAAGTAGTTTTCGAGGACGAACTTTATAAACTATTAGAAACAGAAAGCGTACCATTTTATATTGGGTTCGACCCTACTGCAGATAGTTTGCACGTAGGGCACTTTTTGGCGCTTATGGCAATGAGCCATATGCAAAAAGCAGGACATAAACCTATCGTGCTAGTTGGTGGCGGTACGGGTATGGTTGGCGACCCTTCGGGTAGAAACGATATGAGAACGATGATGACGAAAGAAACAATCAAACACAACTGCGATTGTTTTAGAAAACAAATGTCGAAGTTTTTCAGTTTCGAGGGCGAGAACGCAGCCATTATGGTAGATAACGGCGATTGGCTACTTAACCTAAATTATATCGACTTTTTAAGGGACATAGGTTCGCACTTTTCAGTAAACAAAATGCTTACTGCCGAGTGCTTTAAGCAAAGAATGGAGAAAGGTCTTACTTTCTTCGAGTTTAACTATATGCTTATGCAAGCGTACGACTTTTTGGTTTTGTACCGCAAATACGGTTGCAAACTAGAATGTGGTGGCGACGACCAATGGTCGAACATTTTAGCGGGCGCAGACCTAATTAGGCGTAAGGAAGGAGAGCCCGTGTACGCTATGACTTTCCAACTGCTAACTAAAAGCGACGGACAAAAGATGGGCAAATCGCAAAAAGGCGCAGTATGGCTAGACCCTAATAAGACTTCACCTTACGAGTTCTATCAATATTGGCGTAATGTAGACGACGCCGACGTTGAAAAGTGCTTGAAACTGCTTACTTTCCTAGACCTTGATTACATTGTAGAGTTGTGCCAATACCAAGACGAAAGAATAAATAAGGCAAAAGAAGTGCTTGCTTACGAAGTAACCAAAATCGTTCACAGCGAAGAAGATGCTAAAAAGGCAGAGGAACAAGCAAAATCGGCGTTTAGCGGTAGTATGGATAATATTCCTACTGCTGAAATTAGCGGTGATAGTGGTTTAGTCGTTGATATTCTTGTCGAGATAGGTCTTGCTAAGTCAAAAAGCGAGGCAAGAAGACTTATTGAAGGTGGCGGAATAAGTGTGGACGGACAAAAAGTATTAGGCGTAGACGCTAGTATTTTGGACAGCCAAAGAAACAACGGCTTCGTATTAACTAAGGGCAAAAAAGTTAAATTAAAGGTAACAGTTAAATAATGAAAGAGTATTTTACTATACTTGGAAAATCAGAGAGCGAATTTATTATAAATCGCTCTCGTTTTATAACTAACGCAATGCACGTAACTAGTATGGTCGAAGCACGTGAATTTATTGCTACGATTAGCAAAAAATACAGCGACGCAACCCATAATTGTTATGCTTTTATTAGCGATAAACTAGGGCTTGAAATGCGTTTTTCCGACGACGGCGAGCCACAAGGAACGGCAGGGCAACCTATTTTAGAAGTAATTAAAAAGAAAAACCTAAAAGAAGTGGTAGTCGTGGTTACAAGGTATTTTGGTGGCATAAAACTAGGGGCAGGCGGGCTTGTTGCAAGTTACACAGAAGGGGCTGTTACCTGCCTAGATAACGCTACGATTGTAAAAATGATACCTTGCGAAACTTACGAAGTAAAGGTGGATTATCCTACCTTTTCCGTGGTGGAAAAACTATTAAATAATGGTGCTATCGTGCTAGATACCATTTACGAAAACGAAGTAACGATAAAATTCGGAGTGCCCACAAGTAGCACGATATTAAGCGCTATTAAAAATGCAACTTCCGGCAAGGTAGAGCCTATTAAGACGGGGGAGGAATACGTATATGATAATAACTTCGCTAAGTAGACAAAAAAAATATCCGTCAAGGGTGAACGTAGTAGTAGACGGCAACTTCGTAGGGGTGGTGTTTGACGAAATAGTGTTCAACCTAGGGCTAAAAGTGGGCGAAGAAATAGATGAAAGCGTACTTAATACGGCGCTAAGCGACAGCGCTAAATCTTTTGCGAAAAACGATGCGTTTAAGTACCTATCAAAATACGTTAAAACCGAAAAGGAAGTAAAGGAGTATTTGTATAAAAAAGGCTACCACAAGGACGAAGTAGAATTTGCCCTAAATTTTGTTAAGGATTACGGGCTAATAAGCGACGAAAAGTACGCTGTAAACTACGTAAAAACATACGAAAAAACCAAGAGTAGCGCTCAACTAAAAATATTACTAAAAGGTAAAGGGATAGTGGACGAAATAATTGATAGCGTAGTGGTTTTTGACGAGGAAAATGAAATTGAACTTGCCGAAAAACTAGTGAAAAAACTATATAAGGGGCAGGACGATACTATTACGTACAAGGATTTGGCAAAACTAAAAAGGCAACTTTTGTCTAGGGGAATAACTTACGATACGATATCAAAAGTTACGTCAAAGTTCGTTGTTACGGATATTTACGGGGAGAACTAGTATGGAAAACCTTTTAACAAGCGAAGAAATGCGTTATTTTGACGCTGAAACCATAAAGAGTGGCACAAGCGAGTTAGAACTAATAAAAAGGGCGAGTAGGTCGGCTAAAATTGAAATAGACAAAATGTGCCTGGGAAAAAACGCTAAGATACTTATAGTGTGTGGTAGCGGTAATAACGGCGCTGACGGGTATAGTTTAGCCGAGGACTTAAACGGTGAGTATTGCGTGGACGTTTTTAGCGTGAGCGAGCCTAAAAGCGAAGGGGCAAAGTACTATTTTTCAAGGCTGAATAAAACCTATAATTTGCAAGATTTTGCAAGTTACGATTTAATCGTCGACGCTATGCTTGGCACTGGTTTTAAGGGCGAAGTTACGGGAAAGTACGAAGAAGTAATAAACAAGATAAATAACAGCGGGGCAAAGGTAATGGCTATGGATATTGCTAGCGGGCTTAACGCTGATAACGGGATAGCCAAAACGGCGGTAAAAGCCGACCTTACCGTTAGTTTTGGAGCGCTTAAATTAGGTCATTTTTTGGCTAGTGGCAAGGATTACTCGGGAAAGGTTGTAAGTTACGACGTAGGCATTAAAACGAAAAGTAATAGATTGCTATTTACCGAAAGCGATTTATTAGGTTATTTTCCACCTAAAAAACAAAATATTCATAAGTACGTAAACGGCAAGGTATGTATTATAGGTGGCTCTAAAAATTACGTAGGAGCGCCGTTACTTGCCTTGCAAGCAGAGGTTAGTTTGCGGTGCGGAGCAGGATTATCTACCTTGGTAGTACCAGATAGTATGAAAGATGCCGTAAAAGAAAGAATTTTGGAGCAAACCTTGTGCGTTATGCCCGATATTGACGGCGAAATGGCGTATGACGAAAAAGAGTTAGAAAACGCTATACACAAAGCAAAAGCCGTCGTATTTGGAAACGGAATAGGGCTAGGCGAAGATATAAAAAAGATATTAAAGCACCTACTAAATAAGGATATAAATTTGCTAATTGATGCCGACGGGATAACCGTTCTTAGTCAAAACCTAGACCTATTAAAAGATAAAAAAGCGCACGTAATATTAACGCCTCACGCTATGGAGTTTAGTAGACTTACGGGAAAAGGCGTAGGTGAAATAGAAAGTAATCCCGTTTATTATAGCGAAAGTTTTGCTAAAAAATACGGCGTCGTGGTAGCGTTAAAAGGGGCAAGCAGTATCGTAACGGACGGAGAGAATACTAGGATAATTGGGCACGGTAGGTCGTCGATAAGTAAGGCTGGCGTTGGGGATACGCTAGCAGGGATAATAGGGGCGCTACTTATTAGGCTAGATTGTTTTGACGCTGGCGTAGTGGGTAACGGACTACTTGCTAGTTGCTCGTCTAGGCTTGAAGAAAAGTACGGGGTGTATTCGGTGATTGCCTCGGATATTAGCAAAGAACTGCCAAACGTAATTAAAAATTATATAGGATAATAGCATAAATCGTGGTTTATTGTGCAAAAACGGACGATAAAATTACGATTTTGTATTCATAGAGTATTTATAAAATTCACAAAAATAAAAATTTACGCATAATATAATTTGCAAAGTATATATTTTGCCGTAATGACAACACTTAGATAAAGGAGTTTTTATGGTAAAGCGTGGAGAATTATATTATGCCGATTTAAGCCCCGTCGTAGGTAGCGAGCAAGGGGGAGTAAGACCTATACTTATCGTGCAAAACGACGTGGGGAATAAATATAGCCCAACGGTGATTGCTGCTGCAATAACTAGCCAACTAAACAAGGCAAAACTACCAACGCACATAGAGTTAGACAAGGATACTTACGGGCTAAAAAAAGATTCGGTTATTTTGCTAGAACAAATACGAACGCTAGATAAACGCAGACTGAAAGAGAAGATAGGCGAACTTGACGAGGACCTTATGAAAAGGGTGGACGACGCTTTGCTTATTAGTCTAGGCTTTTTTACGTTATAGTAATTCGCAACTTCGGTTGCGATTTTTTAATTTTCCTTGCATAAAAGCGTAATATAGTATATAATTATTCTTGGAGTAATTATGGCAATAGCATTATACAGAAAATACAGACCTAACACTTTTGACAAAGTCGTTGGGCAAGAACATGTAACTACCACCCTGATAAATCAAATAAAATCGGGGAATATTTCGCACGCCTATTTATTTACGGGCACGAGAGGTTCGGGCAAAACGAGTACGGCAAAAATATTTGCAAAGGCAATAAACTGCCTAAACCCGATAAACGGTTCGCCTTGCTTAGAGTGCGAGGTATGTAGGCTACTTGACGATTCTGCTAATATGGACGTAATCGAGATAGACGCAGCAAGTAACAACGGCGTTGACGAAATAAGGGATTTAAGGGAGAAAATTAAATTCCCACCTACGAATTGTAGGTACAAAGTGTACATTATCGACGAGGTGCATATGCTGACCACTAGCGCATTTAACGCCTTGTTAAAAACGTTAGAAGAGCCACCTAAGCACGCCGTATTTATACTAGCAACTACCGAAGTTCAGGCATTGCCACAAACTATACTAAGTAGGTGTATGCGTTTTGATTTTAAGAGCGTAACTAAGGAAGTTTTGGCAAATCACCTAAAAAACGTATTAAAAGATAACGGTACTAAGTTTGACGAGGAATCTATCGACCTAATTGCCGAAAGTGGCAACGGTTCGTTTAGGGACACCTTGTCCGTTGCAGATATGTGCGTATCTTTTTGCAATAATAATATCACTTACGATAAGGTACTAGACGTTTTGGGTATTAGCGACCCGAAAGTAATAGTGGAACTATGCGATAGCGTACTTTGTGGCGATATTGCAAAAAGTATGAATATCGTTAACGATTTAATTGCTGGTGGCAAAACCGTAAAGATTATTGCGAAAGAAATCAGCGAAACTTTAAGAAATGCTATTTTGGTAAATAATTCTAAACAAGAGGACGTTGAAAAATTAGAAATTCCTAGGGCGGATAGGCTAGTAGCGTTAAAAAAATATCCTAATTGGAAAGTTTTACGTACCTTAGATATTATAGGCAATATGGACGGGGAACTTAGGTACAATTCTAGTCCACGTATAGTATTTGAAACTGCGCTACTTAAATGTATGGAACTTAAAGCGGATATTGATATAAACGGGCTAGTTAATAGAATAAGACAACTTGAAAACGAAATAGAAGAGTTAAAAAAAAACGATTGATGAAAAATAGCACGAAGGCTAGTAGCGAGCCAGCACCTAAAACTCCGCCGAAAATGGAAATAAAAAAACCGACCACGACGGACGAATACCACGCTTTGTGGAGTAAAATGACGGTGGACTTTGCCGTAAGCCAACCGATACTTGCTATGTGTTGTAGCAAGGCGGAAAAATTTAGTTACGACCTAGCAAGCGATACTCTAAAAATATGGCTTACTAACGATGTAAATATGCTATTATTAGAGGACGAAAAAAATAAGGCGTTTATTTTGGATAAACTTGCTCCACAGGGGCAACAACCAAAACTAGAATACGTGGTTATGGAAGAAGAAAAAAACGACGTGAACGACAAAATAAAACGCATAAAAATGCTATTTGATAATGATATTTTGAAGATAACGAAAAAATAACGGAGGACGATATGGCTAGAATGGGCGGATTTCCTGGTGGCGGAAATATGCAAAATTTAATTAGACAAGCACAAAAAATGCAACAACAAATGCAAGAGGCACAAGAGCAACTTGCTGAAAGCGAAGTTACTGCAACTGCTGGTGGCGGTATGGTAGAAATGGTGATGGACGGCTCGAAAAAACTAGTATCAATCACTATTAAACCCGAGGTAGTGGACGCAGACGACGTTGAAACCTTGGAAGATTTGATTATGGCTTGCTACAACGACGCTATTGATAAAGTGGACGAATTAACCAAAGAAATTATGGGACCGTTTGCACAAATGGGCGGTGGAATGTTTTAATGGAATATATTGAACCTGTCGAAAGACTAATTGCGGAGTTTACTAAATTGCCGGGAGTGGGCGCAAAGACGGCTGCAAGATACGCCTACGCCGTTATCAATATGAAAGAAACGGAAGTAGAGGAATTTGCAACGGCGCTAGTAGAAGTGAAAAAAAGCGTGCATTATTGCCCAGAGTGTGGCAACTATACCGACAAGGAAGTGTGCGAAATTTGTGCTAGCCGAGATAAAAGCGTAATATGCGTAGTAGAGCAACCTGCCGACGTAATTGCGCTAGAAAAAAGCAAGGTGTTTACGGGCGTATATCACGTATTACACGGCGTATTAAACCCTAAAAACAACGTTAGCGCAGACGACATTAGAATAAAGGAACTAATGGCTAGGCTAGTAAACGTAAACGAAGTGATAATTGCAACGGGTAGCGGAATAGAAGGCGAAGTTACGGCAAGTTATATTGCAAGGTTAATTAAACCACTTGGCATAAAAGTTACTAGAATAGCAAGAGGCTTGCCTTGTGATAGTAGGCTAGAATATATCGACGAGGTTACTTTGGCAAGGGCAATGGACGACCGCAAAACTTTGTAAAAATACGTATAATAAAAAGGGCGAAAAGCCCTTTTTTTGTTTGAATTTTTGATTGAAAAATTGTTTTATGGTATAAGTTACCGTTTTGTAGATGGTTTTACGTTTTATTGATAGTTATATTTAGTATAACCTTGCAATTTTAGGTATTTTCTAAATTATAGCGACGAAAAAATTCTCTCTAACGTGTCAAGGTGCAATTCCTCGTCTATTATAATTCGTTCAATCAGAGATTTTACGGCTTGTGTTTTAAGGTGTTTCACGCAGTTTTCATATTCTAGTATTGCGTTTTTTTCCCCTTCGATATCAGCTTTTATCATAGATTTTAGGTCGGTTTGGTAGTTTATAAAACTGCCGTTCCAAAAATATCTGCCGTCGCCTATCATTGGGTTTGCGCCTAGTAGTTTTAGCGCTTTACCTAATAGTTCGTGGTGTCCCATTTCGGCGATGCCGATATCGATAAGAGTAGTGGATATTTCGCTCGTGCCTAGAACGTAGTGCTGATATGCGTACGTATTAAGTGCGGTAAATTCGCCCGCTTTTCCGCTGTACGATGGGAAAATCAAGTTTGCGTCGTACAAATTATACTTAGTTATTTCAAGTTTAGGATATTCTATTTTTGCCGTTAAACCTAACATATTGCCTCCGTTTTTGCCATTATACGCAAAAGAGAGCAAAAAGGTGAACGTTTATATTAAATATATAACTATAAATCCCGACAAAAAGGTTACTACAAAAAACAGCAAGTTGAATAATAATAGATTTTTCATCAGCCTTTTTACAAGTAGCCTATTTTGTGTGGAACTTGAAAACAACGAGTACGCCATAAAGCAGGACATAGACGCTATAAACGTGCCGAATTTTCCTACGTTTACTCCACACGCAAGTGCAACGGGATTAGTTGCGAATTTGTACACGAGCAAGGTTGCAGGCGTGTTGGATATCAGTTGGCTAAGTCCTACGGTTACGTAATATTCGTTTCCATTTACGGCGTTTTGGATAATGGCGTTAATTTCGGGGATACTACTAAGGTTGCCCACGAAAATGAAAAATGCCGTAAACAAGAATATAATAGAGTAGTTCGTTTTCTTAAATACTTTGTGGTCTAATAGTAGCACTACTAATACGACCGCAATGGTGGTGTAGTATATATCTATAACTTTCAAAACCGATAGGATGCACACGATAAAAAGCAAAGTATAAATTATATACTTGTGTACGGGTATTTTGCGTTTTGCCTCGCTGATAGGCTCTATTTTTTTGTTTTTTCCTATTACGGTTGCTAAAAACAAGGTAAAATATCCTATTATTGCAACGGGATACAAGTTTACCAAAAACCAACTAGAATCTACGCCTGACCACTCGAAAAGAAGTAAGTTTTGCGCATTTCCTAGGGGGCTAACCATACCTGATAAATTAGCGCCTATAATTTGCAAGGTAATAATGCGTGGCGCAAGTTCGTTTTGGTTTGCTATTTTTAGCATAACTATACTGAACGGAACGAAAGTAAGTACAGCGATATCGTTTGTAATTAGCAGTGCGAACACGGTTGGCAACAAAACCATAATAAAGGATAAAGCCCTAGTGGTTTTAACCTTAGTTAAAATCTTAATTGCCATAACTTGAAACATCTTTACGCTACGCATTGCCCTTGTAACGAGTAGCAAGGAAAGCAGAGTGCAAAGCGTTCTAAAATTGATGTAATCAAGATATTTTTCAGACGGAGGGGTGAAAAAACAGGAAATTACGGCAGCCAAAATTGCCACAAGTAGAATCACGTTTTTAGAAACGAAACTCTTTACTTTTGGTAAAAAAACACGTAATTTGTCTTTAATAAAAAACAAGGCGGATAGCACCTTGTCTTTGATAGGTTGGTTGTTCATATATCTCCGTTATTGTCTATCTATTATATACTCAAATAATCGTTTGTCAAGGGCAAAAGGCTTTTTTAAGATATGAATAAAAGTTATACACTTAATATATTTTAATAAATATAAAATATGACAAAATTCTAGCGCAAAATAGGTGGCTTTTAGGATAGTCTACAAAAAGAAGGATATAATTAACCATAAAGGCAAAATATTTATAAGTGCGTGGCTACGTAATGAAAAATAGGGTAAAATCGCTTGTTATTTTGATATTTTTATGATAGACTTTATATGATTATTCTAAAAATGGTCTAAAAAGGTGATTTATGTATAATATGATTTCAAATATGTGTATGCTTGCAAACCAAGTTGCAATTCCGGGCGAGGTAAGAACGGCTTTACTTAGTACGTTTATTTGCCTTATGGCTATTACTGCTATCGCTATGGTCGTAGTAGTGCTAATGCAAAACAGTGGTTCGCAAGATTTGGGCGCTATTTCAGGCGGAAGTAATAACGATACTTTCTTTGGCAAAAACAAGAATAGGTCAAAAGAAGGTAAATTGAAGATTGCTACGATAGTGATAGGTACGTTGCTTGTAGTATTCTCAATCGTTTACTTTATTATCTTAAACGTATAAGATATACACTTGAAAGGCGGCTGTTTAGTCGCCTTTTTTTATTAGGAGAAGCAATGGGAGTAAGAGAAGAACTTGAAAACCAAATACTTAATATAACGGGCGAAGTCTTTGATGAAAAGGCTGTTTTGTCGGGTCTAAATATGACTACGGGATTTGACAAACAACAAATTAGACAAATACTAAAAGGGCTTGTAAGAAAGGGCAAGATAATAGAAGTATCAAAAAACCGTTATAAGAAGGTGGCTATAAATAATAGGCGTGCAAAGTCCAAGGTAAAAAGCGTAAGCTTTAAGAATAAGGATATAGTGCAAGGCGTTTTAAGGGGAAATCCTAAGGGGTTTGCTTTCGTTATAAGCGAGGGCGCAGACGACCTATTTATCCCACACAAGTCGCTAAAAGGCGCTATGCACAAGGATACCGTCTTGGTAGAAAGAATATCTAAGGCAGGCGAAAAGCCTGAGGGCAGAGTGCTAAGAATAATTGAAAGGGGTATGACGTCCTTAATAGGTACTTACTATCAAGGTAGAAATTTTGGTTTTGTTACCCCCGACGTAAAGGAATTTTTCGACGATATTTTCGTACCGACAAAATATGCAGGCAAGGCTAAAAACGGCGATAAGGTAGTGGTGAAAATAGTCAATTACGTAAAGGACAAAAATCCCGAGGGCATGGTTACCGAAATACTAGGTAAAAGTGGCAATCCAAAAACCGACGTACTATCTATAATTCGTTCGTACGGCTTTTACGAAACGGATTTACGGGCAGAAAAAGAGGCAGAAAGGATAAACGAACTTGGAATAATGCCTAGTGCTAAAAACGGTAGAACGGATTATACTAGCCTTATGACGATAACCATAGATGGCGACGATTCAAAGGATTTTGACGACGCAATCAGCCTTGAAAGAGATGAAAAAGGCTTTAAGTTGTACGTGCATATCGCCGACGTTTCAGAGTATGTAAAACCTGACGGAATAATAGACGAAGAAGCGTTAAAAAGCGCAACTAGCGTATACTTCCCAGGGTCAGTGTTCCCTATGATTCCCGAGGCGCTTAGCAACGGCTTATGCTCCTTATCCGAGGGCGATTTAAGGTTGACGCTTACGTGCGTAATCGAGCTTGACAACAAGGGAAAGACAAAGGCGTACGAGATAAATAAGTCTTATATTAAGTCAAATCACCGTATGACCTACGCTAACGTAACTAAAATATTAGAAGGTGACAAGGAAATTACGGAAAAGTACTTGGACGTAAAGGAAATGCTGTTTAATATGCAAGACCTTGCGTTAATATTAGCAAACAAACGAAATAGGCGTGGTGCTATTGATTTTGGCAACGACGAGTGTAAAATACTGCTTAACGATAAGTACGAAGTAGTGGATATTAAGCCTTATTATTACACGGTTAGCAACAAGATAATAGAAGAATTTATGATTTTAGCAAACGAAACGGTTGCCGAGTATTTTGCAAGAATAGAGTATCCGTTCGTGTTTAGAGTACACGACAAGCCCGACGAAGAAAAACTTGCCGATTTAACCGATTTTGTAAAAGCGTGCGGGTTTAATCTAAATATAAAAGGCGACGTTGCAAGCTATCATTTTCAGCGTCTACTTGAAGAAGTGAAGGGAACGGAGTACGAAAAAATAATTAGCAAAGTTATGCTAAGGGCAATGCAAAAAGCTAAGTATAGCGTAGTGAACAAAGGGCATTTTGGTATTGCTAGCGATTATTATTGCCACTTTACTTCGCCTATTAGAAGATACCCTGACTTAATGATTCACAGGGTAATCAAAAGGTTCTTAGACGGTGGCATAGATAAAAAAACGATGATAAGGCTAGAATCCAGATGTGAAGCGGTGGCTATTCAATCCTCTGAAAGAGAGATTGCCGCCGAGCAAGCCGAAAGAGACGCCGACGACTACTTCAAGGCAAAATATATGGAAGATAAAATCGGCAACGTTTACGAGGGCACTATTAGTGGCGTAACGCAGTTTGGCGTGTTTGTAGAACTAGATAATTCTGTTGAAGGTATGATAAAGTTTGAGGACTTGATAGGCGAAAATTTGGAATACCTAGACAAAAAATATACCATAAAGGGCGTGGATAAAACCTACAAACTTGGCGATAGAATAAAAATCGTGGTAGCATACTCCGACGTGGAGAATAAAAAAATACGTTTTACACAATTTGCTACTAAACAAAAAGAAGAAGATGTGATATAATATATTGATATGGAAAAGATTATTGCAACTAATAAAAAGGCTTATCACGACTACTTTATAGAGGAAACGTACGAGGCTGGTATAGAGTTAAAGGGGAGTGAAGTTAAAAGCATACGACTGTCTAGGGTGAATCTAAAAGATAGTTTTGCGCTTGTCAAAAACGGGGGAGTATTCGTACTGAACGTACATATTTCGCCTTACGATAAGGGTAGTTATTTTAACGAAGACCCTATGCGTACTAGAAAACTACTGCTAAAAAGACAGGAAATAAATAAACTAAGGGGCAAGGTGGAGCAAAAAGGCTATACCCTAGTCCCAACGAAGTTGTATTTTAAAGATAGCCTTGTGAAAGTGGAACTTGCTTTGTGCAAAGGTAAAGAATTGCACGACAAAAGGCAGGATATAAAAAATAAGGAAAATAAACGCACGGCAGAGCGTGCTATAAAAGAATATAGAAGTTAATTACGGAGGATATACGATGAAAAAAGAAACAATTTGCGTGCAAGGCGCATACGAACCAAAAAGCGGAGACCCTAGGGTATTGCCACTTTATCAAAGCACTACTTACTACTACGAATCCCTAGAAGAAATGGCGCACTTGTTCGACGTACCAAAGGACGGACACATTTATTCAAGAATAAGTAACCCAACCGTTGCTTGCTACGAACAAAAAGTAGCAATGCTTGAAGGTGGTACTGCTGCAATGGCTGTTTCTTCCGGTATGGCGGCAACGCTAGTTACGGTGCTAAACGTATGTAACGCAGGTGATAATATCGTAGCAAATGCAACTATTTACGGCGGAACGTTCAACTTGTTCAAAACCACTTTGCCAAAATACGGTATCGAGTGCAGGTTCGTAAGCGACGATATGACCGATGAAGAAATAAAGGCAAATATCGACGACAAAACCAAATTGTTCTTTGCCGAAACTATTGCTAATCCTGCAATGGTAGTATTTGATTTTGATAGATTTAGCAAGATATGTAAAGAAGAAAAATTGTTGCTTTGCATAGATAATACCTTGGCAACTCCTATTTTAGTAAAACCGTTCTTACACGGTGCAAACATAGTGGTTCATTCTACTACTAAATATATGGACGGACACGCAACGGCAGTTGGCGGAATTATCGTAGACGGTGGTAACTTCGAGTACAGGAACAACCCACGTTACGTAGATTTCGTTACTCCTGACGAAAGTTATCACGGAATCAACTACGTAGACGAGGGCGAAGGCGGAAAATATTCTTTCGTACTAAAAGCAAGAATGCAAGGTATGAGAGATTTCGGTACGAGTATGAGCCCGTTCAACGCTTATATCACAAACTTGGGTATGGAAACTTTGCATCTAAGAATGGAGCGTCATTCTTCTAACGCACTAGCCTTAGCAAAGGCATTAGAAAAGCACCCAATGGTAAGCTGGGTAAAATACGCAGGACTAGAAAGCGACAAATACCACGAAAGAGCGTTAAAATATTTTAACGGTGGTTTTAGCGGTATGGTTGTTTTTGGTATTAAAGGTGGCAGAGCAAACGCTGAAAAGTTTATCACGAATTTACACCTATTCAAAAACGTTACGCACATTGCCGACGTTAGAAGTTGCGTTTTACATCCTGCTAGCACTACGCACCGTCAACTTTCCTCAGAGGACTTGAAAAAGGCTGGTATCGACGAAGGACTTGTAAGGCTTAGCGTAGGTATCGAAAGCGAGTGCGACGTAGTTAGCGACATAATAGGCGCACTTGACAGTATAAAGTAGAGGTTAGTAATGCCAATAGTTATTCCAAAGAATTTGCCGGCATACAAAAAACTTACGAACGAAAATATATTCGTTATGCCAAAACTAAGGGCTTCAAGCCAAGATATTCGTCCTATCGAGATTGCTATATTGAATTTGATGCCCACTAAAATAGATACCGAAAATCAACTGCTGAGGTTACTAAGTAATTCGCCGTTACAAATAAATCTTACGTTGGTTAAAACGAAAAGTTACAAGTCGACGCATACGTCGGACGACCATATGCGCACCTTTTACAAAACCTTTGACCAAATACAAGACTTGAAGTTCGACGGTATGATAATTACGGGCGCACCCGTTGAGAATATGCCGTTTGAAGAAGTTAAGTATTGGAAGGAATTGACGACGATATTCGATTATTGCGAAAAGAACGTAACTTCCACGATGTTTATTTGTTGGGCTTCGCAAGCAGCGTGCTATCATTACTACGGCACGGACAAGCATTTACTAGACAAAAAACTTTTCGGCGTTTTTCCTAACTACGCAGTGGAGAAAAACGATATGCTATTAAAAGGTATGAACGACGTATTTTATATGCCTCAATCACGCCACACGGCAATAGACGAAAAGGAAATACTAGAAAACGACGAACTCGTGGTGCTTGCAAAATCCGACGAAAGCGGTATATCTATTTTCAAGTCTAAGGATAATGGTAAAATTTTCGTAACGGGACACGCCGAGTACGACAGATTTACCCTTAAAAACGAATATATAAGGGACTTAAACAAAAAATTGCCGATAGAAATGCCGAAAAACTACTTTGTAAACGGCGACCTTGACAAAGTGGATATGTGCTGGGTATCAACGGCAAACTTGTTGTTCTATAATTGGTTAAATTATTATATTTACCAAGAAACTCCTTACGTAAGAGAGGATATAAACAAACACAAAAACATATAATAAAGTAGCCTATGGCTACTATATGGGGGTGTATCGGTTTCGACAGGGAGTTAGCAGTAATATAAGCATACCGTAGGCTCGTCTACGTTAAAACGGAACTTAAAATTAAACGCTAATAATAGCAAACAAATCGCTTACGCTGCTTAATTGCGTAGCAGTCAGCCAAGATATCCGCAGGTCTTGAATCTGGCTTCATCTATGCGGAAACTCTTTTAGCAGGGTTACGGGCTAGGGGAGTACAAGTAACTTGCCAAAGCGTAGTTTGTGAATAGAATACGCCACGGGACAAATAAATATTCACTAAGTATGTAGAAAGTGTTATGAAAGACTTTTTGGACAGGAGTTCGACTCTCCTCACCTCCACCACTAAATACTAGGAATACGAACGTTTGACACTTGTTTTGACACTTGTTTTATTTGCTCTAAAATTCCCAAAAAGGTTACCAAAGCGGTAGCCTTTTTTGTTATAAAAAACCACGTTGCTTGATGGCGCTGAACGGCTACGTTGATTGACTTCGAAGTTTGACCACATTGATTGACCCCCGATTAAATACGGTAGGTTAGCCCAAGAACTCAACGGCGCTGTTCGGCTACGTTGTTAGCCCCAACTTAGCGCCATTGCTTTTGCTACGCCTTCAAACGTCTTTGACCTATTCTTTTGTCGGTACTTTCCGTTAGAGTTTTTGAACAACGGGTAGGTCGTAAAAGTGTATTTCGGTTCTATTACGTTGGTCGGGCATAGGAACGGAACGCCTTTAAGCCACAAATACGTTGTTTTGGTTACAGGCTCGCCAAAGTAGTAAGGTTCTATCACTTGATTAGGTTCGGGCAGTCCGTACATTTTCATAGGTATAGGGTTCTCGATTACGATTTTGTCGCAATCGGCGTTTAGAATTTCCATAAAAAACTCTTTCGCCTTAAGCCCGTTGTTATATCGTTCTACGTCGATTTCGCCGTTTTTGTATAAGTTACTAGCGCCTGCTTTGGTAAGGTAGGTGCAGGGCGGAAACGCAATTATCATATCCCAGCGGTCTACGTGGTGCAGTTGTCCGTTGCAAGTTCTAAAATCGCAATTTCCGTTTAACAAGGGGCGTACGTCCGCCCAAATATGTATGTCGGGAGCGCCGCCAGAGCAAAACTCTACGTCGCAACTATATGCCTCGTGTCCTAGTTTTACAAACTCTTTCGCCACTCGTTGGCTTTCTTCGCACGCTACAAGAATTTTCACGTCGCACCTCCTAAAATTCCAAATCGTCGAAATTATCGATTTCGGGGAACATCTCTTGAAGTTGTTCTTTGGTGTAGTTGCGACGATTTATAGCAGTATTATCGGTTTTTCCTATATCGATAAATACGTCAGATACTACTTCAAGATAGTGATTGACAAAGAATTTAAGTTGTTTGATATGTTGAAGAAATTTAGAAGAACGCTTAATAGCGTTTGCGACGTCGTCGCAGTTAAATTCCGCTGGTAATGTTTGAACGTCGATAATTAAGTTCGGCAGTACCGCTTTTAGTGGCGACAAATCAACCGATTCTACTTCTACGTGCGTACACGCACACGCCCGCACGCCTGCGCCCGTATTTACACACTTATCAATATTAGAAGAATCTATATTAGAATAATCAAGGGCATTTTTGTTCCCTTGGTCAAGGATACTTTTGTTCCCTTGGTCAAGGGTATTTTTGTTCCCTTGATTAGCCAAAAAAATATCGTCGGTTAGAAGCGAATATTTTTCACCAAAACCAAACCAAGCAGTTTTGCCTGACCTATGTTCAATCTCCGGAGCATTCAGTCTTATTTCACGTACGAGAACGCCTGCATTAAGCAAACGTTGAATGTTGTATTTTGATATTGCCTTTTCAGTTTTTTGTAAAATCGGCAAACCTTCAATAATATGGTGATAATTTATCCAGTAAAAAGGCTTGCCTTTTATTAGGCAAGATTTAATATCCTTTGACGGCGTAAAATCGACAAACCAACGTAAGATAAGTAGGTCGTCATTATTTAAGCCTAGTTTTACCGCTTCCGCTTGGCTGAAACCGTGAATAGTGTATTTCATAAGTACCTCGTATTAACAAAACTAAGTAATGATGTATAATAAAAGAACACTAAGGATAAGGAGGTAAAAATATGGAGAAGTGTCCTTTTACAAACGATAATTGTATTAGCAATTGCAAATTGTATAATGATGGTCAATGTGCTTTTTCTAAAATTGCTGAAGAATTAGAAAAGCAAAATGAAACTAATGAAACAATCAAAGACGCAATAAGTTCAATTGCAAATACGATTTACAACAAAGGTTAAAGAGAGAGTTTTCTCTCTTTTTCTTTTTGTAGATTTCTGTAATAT